>JAEEGL016475887.1_pt1 | contig 45473 bp, 32 predicted proteins | sample 9134231 | NCBI WGS metagenome assembly JAEEGL01 (sample SAMN16246548, study PRJNA631951) | gut metagenome | biome: gut microbiome; feature: rumen; material: fiber-attached | host: Bos | place: Iran: Karaj | collected 2018-10 | reverse complement strand
GAGAAGCATCGAGAAAATGAAGAATATGGCGAACTGCCTGTCCTTGAAGAGGCGGAACGCGCTGAGGCCGGTCGCTTCGGCGAAGGACTGGCTTCCTTCGGATTTAGGCTTGCAGGGACAGTTTGGCAGGGTCAGTGCATAAGCGCAGAGTACTATGCTGAGTCCTCCGGAAACGAGGAACTGCTCGAAGGAGTGCTGGAACTGCACCCCCTGGCCGTTCTTGACGAAATTTACGAAAAGCATGCTGCATATGAAGCCGATGGTCCCGAACACACGGATGGGAGGGTAGTCCTTTACGGGATCTTTGCCGTTGATTTCCAGTGCATTGTAGGCCACTGAATTGGAAATGGCTATGGTCGGCATGTAAAATGCGATGCTGAGAAGGTACAGGGCGTAGAAGGGGCCGAAGTGTATGCCGGATCCGGAACTCATCGCGTACCATCCGGCCGCTATCATGAACAGTCCGGCAAGTCCGTGGCACAGGGATAGAACTTTCTGCGCTGGTATCCATTTGTCGGCCACTATGCCCATCAGGGCAGGCATGAAGATGGAAACGAAACCTTGCGAGGCGAAGAACAGCCAGATTTTCGGGCCCATTCCGGCTCCTGCGAGGAAACTGCCCATTGAGGTCAGGTATGCGCCCCATGCGGCGAACTGCAGGAAGTTCATCAGGATGAGACGCAGGGAAATATTCTTGTCTTTCATCGACGGTTTGTTTTAGTCGAGTAAATATAAGGGTTTTCCTTCAAAAATCACTATCTTTGAAAGATGAAATTCACCTTGGGACATAAGGACGCCCGCACCGGCGCGCGCACCGGCCTGATCGAAACGGACCACGGCGCGATCCGCACCCCGATCTTCATGCCGGTCGGTACCGTCGGCTCCGTCAAGGGCGTATATCACCGCGATCTCAAGGAAGATATAGGCGCCGAGATCATCCTGGGCAATACCTATCACCTGTATCTCAGGCCCGGGCTGGACGTCCTCCGGGCGGCCGGTGGGCTCCACAAGTTCGAGAACTGGGACCGCCCCATCCTTACCGACAGCGGCGGTTTCCAGGTCTTTTCCCTCGCCCCGATACGCAAGCTGAAGCCGGAAGGATGCACTTTTGCGTCACACATAGACGGGTCCCGGCATACATTCACGCCGGAAAACAACGTGGACACGCAAAGGGTGATAGGAGCCGACATCTGCATGGCCCTGGACGAATGCTGCCCGGGCGACGCGGACCATGCGTATGCGCTGAAATCACTTCGCCTGACCCAATCCTGGCTGGACCGTTTTGCTGCGCGTTTCGCGGACACCGATCCCCTCTACGGGTATTCGCAGACCTTCTTCCCCATAGTGCAGGGCTGCATCTATCCCGACCTTCGCCGCGACGCCGTCGCGCATGCCGTCTCCCTCGGGGCGGATGGATATGCGATAGGCGGACTTGCGGTAGGGGAGCCGACGGAGAAGATGTACGAGATGCTGGACCTCGTGTGCCCGCTCCTGCCGGAGGACAAGCCCCGTTATCTGATGGGCGTAGGCACGCCTGCCAACATCCTCGAGGGGATAGCGCGCGGTGTGGACATGTTCGATTGCGTGATGCCCACGCGCAACGGCCGCAATGCCATGCTCTTTACCTGGAACGGCGTGATGAACCTGAGGAACGCGAAATGGGAGAAAGACTTTTCCGAGCTTGATCCGGACGGCACTTCCTTTGTCGACCATGCGTACACGAAGGCTTATCTGAGGCATCTTTTCATAGCCGGGGAGATGTTCGCCGCCATGGTCGCGAGCGAGCACAACCTTGCATTCTACCTGGACCTCGTGCGCCAGGCGCGCCTTCATATCGAGGCCGGCGATTATAAGGAATGGATGGCTGAAGCCGTCGTAAAACTCTCCAGACGGTTATGAGCCTGTACATAAAGAAAATAGACTGGTATCTTTTCAAGAGGTTCATCCTGACCTTCTTCGTTGCCCTGCTGCTCATCATCGGGATAGTCATCATCTTCGACATATCCGAGAAGATCGACGATTTCGTTGCAAACGAAGCTCCGCTCAAGGAGATAATCTTCAAGTACTACCTCAATTTCGTGCCGTATTTCATAAATATGTTCAGCCCGCTGTTCGTATTTATCACGGTAATATTCTTCACGTCCAGGCTGGCGGCGAATTCGGAGATAATCGCCATCCTCTCCGGCGGAGTCAGTTATCACAGGATGATGGTGCCGTACCTTGTGGCCGCCTTCCTCATAGCCGTCCTTTCCCTTGGCCTCAACCTTTACGTCATCCCGCGTTCCAACCAGACCCGCCTTGCTTTCGAAGAGAAATACATCAAGCACAGGAACTCTTTCAGGCGGCGCAACATCCATTATCAGATCGCGCCGGGGCAGTTCGTGTTCGTCGAGAGTTTCAGCGCATGGAACAACACCGCCTACCGTTTCACCCTTGAAGAGATTGAAGACAACCGCCTCGTAAGCAAACTCAGCGCCGAATCGGCCGTGTGGGACAGCACCATGGCCGGATGGCATCTGCGAAAGTATTTTATCCGTGACTACGGTCTCGGCCTTCAGGACAGGATACGCAGCGGGGAGCAGCTGGACACGGTCATAGCGTTGAAGATAGATGACTTCTACCGCAATGAGAAGACTGTCGAGACGCTTCCCATCAAGCAACTTGACGAACTCATCGAAACCCAGGAACTGCGCGGGGACGCAAATGTCATCTATGCCCAGATCGAGAAGCACACCCGCCTGGCCCTTCCTTTCTCCGCCTTCATCCTTACCATAATGGGCGTGGCCCTGTCTTCACGCAAGAGACGAGGGGGGATAGGCTGGAATATAGGATTGGGGATAGGATTGGCCTTCTCCTACATCCTGTTCCTCCGCTTCAGCCAGATGTTCGTTTTCACCGGCACGCTGCCGCCATCCATCGCCCTGTGGCTTCCGAATGTCCTCTTCGCAATAATTGCGGCCATATTGTATAAACTAGCACCGAAATAATGATAGTCAAAGTCGTCAACCGCAGCGCCAACTCCCTTCCGGAGTACGCCACGGACCTTTCCGCCGGCATGGATGTCCGTGCGGACCTTTCAGAACCCGTAGTGCTCGCACCCCTGGGCCGGGCGATGATACCCACCGGGCTTTATCTTGAGATTCCTGCCGGCTATGAGGTCCAGGTGCGTCCGCGCAGCGGTCTAGCCGCGAAAAAGGGCGTCACCGTCCTCAACGCGCCCGGAACCATAGATGCGGATTACCGGGGGGAGGTCAAGGTCATACTGGTCAACCTGTCTTCCGAACCCTTTACCGTCGAGGCGGGGGAAAGGATAGCGCAGCTGGTCCTCGCAAGGCACGAGAAGATTTCATGGGAGGAAACCGGGAGCCTTTCCGAGTCCGAAAGGGGAGAAGGCGGTTTCGGCAGCACCGGGGTGAAATGATGGAAGAACTTTACAAGATATACAGGGAATGCGGGTACAGGGTTTCCACGGACACCCGTACCTTGCAGGGGGGTGAACTTTTCTTTGCCCTGAGGGGTGAGAATTTCGACGGCAACCAGTATGCAGCCAAGGCCCTGGAAGCCGGCGCCGCGTATGCGGTTGTAGATTCCGATGTATGCGCGGATGACCCCAGGGCAATACGTGTCGAAGACTCATATATCGCGTTGCGTGACCTTGCGACCTGGCACAGGGAGCATGTCCTCGGGGACAGGCACCTTACCGTTATCGGGCTCACCGGGACCAACGGCAAGACCACAACGAAGGAACTCATACGCTCCGTGCTCGCAAAAAAGTACGAAGTCTGCGCGACCGAGGGCAACCTCAACAACGACATCGGAGTTCCCCTGACCCTGCTGAGACTTCGTCCTTCGACACAGATCGCTGTCGTGGAAATGGGCGCCAGCCATCCTGACGACATACAGAAGCTCGTAAGGGTATGCCGCCCGGACTGCGGTCTTATCACGAATGTAGGCAAGGCGCATCTTCTCGGATTCGGCAGTTTCGACGGTGTCAAGGCCGCAAAGGGTGCCCTCTATGACTGGATTGCCGGTGAGAGTGGCGGATTCGTATTCCTCAATGCCGATGACGGGGATCTATGCGGTATGGCCGCCTCGCGCGGTATTGCCGATGTAAGGCGCTACGGCCTGGGATTCCAGGGTGCGGAAGTCCTTCCATCGGGACCGGATGAGCCGTTCGTCAGGATAGCCCTTGGCGGAAAGATCATCGAATCACACCTGGTCGGCGCATACAATGCCACCAATATCCTTGCTGCCCTTGCCGTCGGGAAGGCGTTCGGAGTTCCTGATGAAGATGCCGTAGCAGCCGTCGAATCTTATGAGCCTTCGAACAACCGTTCGCAGATGCTGCGTACTGAACGCAACACCGTCATCGTGGATGCCTACAATGCAAATCCTTCCAGCATGGCTGCTGCGATTGCGAATTTTGCGAACGTTCGTGCCGGCCGGAAGATCGTTCTTCTCGGCGACATGCTGGAACTTGGGGAGACTTCGGTAAAGGAGCATCAGAAGGTCATAGACAGCCTTTCCGATGACCTTGAAGCCTGTCTTGTCGGGGATGAGTTCCGCAAGGCCCTTGACCTGTCGGGCTCGCCTGTCCCGGTGCACTGGTTTCCGGATTCCTCCGCCCTGGCCTCATATCTTGAAGAAGAAAAAGTCAGCGGTGCCGTGATCCTTGTCAAAGGATCGCGCGGAATCAGGATGGAAAAGGTTCTGGAGAAACTATAAAAAACATAAATTTCTTTCAGAATCTTCAATTTCTATCAAAAAACGGTATTTTTTCTCCGCTTTCTGTAAGTCCGTTTTCATATCCGGTCTTCCGTTTTTAGTTTTGCCGTATGGGAAACACGGCAACCCGGAAGACCGGAAACATTTATTGTTCTGAAGGACGTTCGTCCGCGGGCGATCTGCCCGATCCGCCTTACATGGCGGCTGCTGTATTCTTTCTCTTGGCTTCATTACTCCCGGTCATTCCGGGTTGCCGTCCCTCTCCTTGCGTGAATGAACCCCTTTGTGAAGATCCTGCCGGGGTGGTTGCGGCTGCGGATACCATTATCAGCATGTTTTCGATAAGCGATGCCGGCTGGCCGGACTCGGGAATCGGCGTCCTGGACGTATTCCTTTTTTCTGACAGCGGGACCCGTCCCCTGGAAAAGCACAGGAGGACGGTTCCCGGGGATACCTTGCAGATCGTTTCCTCTCCCGGAGACAAGATACTGGTACTTATAGCCAATTCTCCGTTTGCCTTCAACCTGGCGGCTGTACCCAATCTGGATGCAATAGAGCAGATACGCGTCGGCTTTCCGGATGATGACCCGCGTTTGCCCCTGATGTCGGCGGCGCTCAGTTTTGAGGCAGGAGCAGAGTTGAAAGCCGAATTGCAACCCCTTATGTGCCGTATCGTCATAGAGTCCGTAGACAACCTGATGTCAGGATACCGCAGGCTGGAGGATCCGCAGGCCTTCCTTTCCGGGATGAACCCCGAGGCGGAACTGCTGCGCCACGCAGGCTTTGCCCCCAGCCTTCCGCAGTCCGATACGTTGAAGATACCCTTGCCTTGCGACATCGGCCTCTTTACCCAGTATCCGGGCACTGAACTCTTTTGCTATCCCAATGATCCGGGCGAATCTTCAATGTCCAGCCCTCCGACTGTCCTGAATCTCGAGGGAAGCATCGGAGGCGCGCCGAGGCGCCTTTCTTTCCCGCTTCCTCCGCTCCGCCGGGGATGTACGGTAAGGGCGGACATCAGTTTTGACGAGAGTTCCTCTTCCGTCTCATTCCGCTGAGCAGTTCCGTTTTCAATCAATTTTTCGTATCTTGACGAAAATTTTTGAAAATGACTGCATTGATGATCATTCAGCTGCTGATTGTCCTTCTGGCCCTCTATGTCGGTTCTCGATACGGCAGCCTTGCCCTTGGAGCCATCTCCGGCATTGCCCTGGCGATCCTTGTTTTCGGTTTCGGAATGAAGCCCGGCACCCCTCCTACGGATGTCATTTACATCATAGTGGCCGCGGTGACCTGCGCCGGCACGCTCCAGGCCTCCGGGGGAATGGACTGGATGATCCAGATTGCGGAAAAGATGCTGCGAAAGCATCCTGACCATATTACCTTCCTCGCCCCGATCCTGACTTTCTTCCTTACGGTGCTGGTCGGCACCGGGCACGTCGTTTACACCCTGATGCCCATTATATGCGACATTGCCCTGAAGAAGGGAATCCGCCCCGAGAGGCCCTGCGGCGTTGCTTCCATAGCCTCGCAGGTCGGCATCACCTGTTCGCCGATCGCTGCCGCTGTCGTCGCCTTTGTGTCGATATCCAACGCCAACGGCTTTGCCATAACGATACCCCAGGTGCTCATGGTGACCATCCCTTCCTGCATTATCGGACTACTTTGCGCTTCTGCCGCTTCTTATAAGAGGGGAAAGGACCTTGACAAGGATTCCGAGTTCCAGAGAAGGGTCGCCGATCCCGAACTCTATCAGTACATGTACGGCAATTCCGCCACCACTCTCGAGATCGTGGTCAGCCGCAAGGCGAAGGCTTCCGTGTTCGTATTCCTCGGCGCCCTCCTTGTTATCGTCGGTTTCGCTTTCAGCCAGATGATCCATGTCGAGAGGGCGGGGGAGATGGTGACCCTGTCGAAGGCCCTTGGCATCCCCAAGATGAACATCATCATCCAGATCATCATGCTGGTCGCCGCGGCCTGCAATATCATGTTCTGCGGCGCGGCCCCGAAGAAGGCGGTCGGCGGAGCCGTATGGCAGTCCGGCATGGTCGCTGTAGTGGCCATCTACGGTATTGCATGGCTGGCTGATACCTATTTCGGCAATTATATGGACCAGATGAAGCTGATGCTTGCCGACCTCGTGTCTGCATATCCCTGGTCCATCGCTTTCGTATTCTTCCTCGTTTCCGTGCTGATCAACTCGCAGGGCGCGGTCGTAGTCGCCATGCTGCCGCTGGCCTATGAACTGGGCATCGCAGGACCCGTGCTCCTCGGTGTCCTCCCCAGCGTCTACGGGTATTTCTTCATCCCAAATTATCCTTCCGACATCGCTACGGTCAACTTCGACCGTTCCGGGACTACGAAGATAGGAAAGTACCTGCTGAACCACAGTTTCATGATGCCGGGCCTGATCAGCACGGTAGTCGCTACCGTAGTCGGCTATCTCATCGCCAACGTCTTCTTCCCGGGCTATTTCAACGCGCTGATCCAGTAGATTGGCACGGACTAAAAAAACGGTGTCCCGATCCCGGGGCACCGTTTTTTCAGTATTGTCTTCCGGCTTAACCGCCGAAGTTGTCGTAAAGGATGTTCTCAGGAGCGACTCCGAGAGAGTCCAGAAGCTCGTTGACGCACTTTGTCATCATCGGAGGACCGCACATGAAGTACTTGATGTCCTCGGGCGCCTCGTGGTCCTTGAGGTAGGTCTCGTACATCACGTTGTGCACGAAGCCGGGAGTATAGGCCACTCCTGCGGCGTCCGCGGCCGGGTCCGGACGGTCGAGGGCGAGGTGGAACCTGAAGTTCGGGAACTCGCGCTCGATTTCGGCGAAATCCTCGAGATAGAAGGCTTCGACGAGGGCCCTTGCTCCATAGAAGAAGTGGACCTTGCGGCCGGTCTTCAGGGTCTTGAAGAGTTCCATGATGTGCGAACGCAGGGGCGCCATGCCGGCTCCGCCGCCGACGAAGATGTACTCGATCTCGTCGGGATCGTTCTTCGGGAGAAGGAACTCACCGAAGGGGCCGCTTATCCAGACCTTGTCACCCGGCTTGCGGGAGAAGACATAGGTGGAGGCTATTCCCGGAGGCACGCCCGGGACGAACTTGAACACGCCCTTGGGCTGGCTGCGGTCGAACGGAGGGGTCGCGATACGCACGTTGAGCTTGATGATGCCCTTCTCGCCGGGATAGGAAGCCATTGAGTAGGCCCTGACGGTGGGAACGTTGTTTTTGTATTTCAGGGAAGTGATGCCGTACTTGTCCCAGTCTCCCTTGTAGATGTCGGCGACTCCCATGTCGGAGAAGTCGGCTTCGTATTCAGGGATGTCGATCTGGATGTATTCTCCGCTCTTGAACTCGAGGTGCTCGCCCTCGGGAAGCTTGACGGTGAATTCCTTGATGAAGGTGGCGACATTCTCGTTCGAGATGACCTCGCATTCGAGTTTCTTGACGCTCAGGGCGCTGTCGGCGACCTGGATCTTGAGGTTGTCCTTGACCTTGACCTGGCATCCGAGCCTCCAGCCTTCCTTTATCTGCTTGCGGTTGAAGAATCCTGTCTCAGTCGGAAGGATCTCTCCGCCGCCTTCGAAGACCTGGACCTTGCACTGGCCGCAGTTGGCCTTTCCGCCGCAGGCTGAAGGAAGGAATATCTTCTGCTCCGCAAGGGTGCCCATGAGGTTCCCGCCCGGAGCGACGTCCAGTTCCTTCTTGCCGTCGTTGATAACGATCTTTACCGTGCCCTTCGGGGTAATCATGTTCTTCACTGCCAGCAGGAGGGCGACGAGGAGCAGCGTCACGATAACTATTATGACGACTGCCGCGATTATAGTCTGATTCATCATTCTTGTCTTCCTCCCTTAAAGTTGAATACCCATGAAGATCATGAAGGCGATACCCATCAGACCGACGGTGATGAAGGTGATTCCGGTGCCCTTCAGGGCCTTGGGAACGTTGCTGTACGCCATCTTCTCGCGTATGGCCGCGAGCATCACGATGGCAAGATACCAGCCTATGCCGCTGCCGACCGCATAGACTTCAGCCTCGCCCAGCGAAGCGAAGTCCCTCTGCTGCATGAAGAGCGAGGCGCCGAGGATGGCGCAGTTCACGGCGATCAGGGGCAGGAAGATTCCCAGGGACGCGTAGAGCGAAGGAAGGAACTTCTCGACTACCATCTCGACGATCTGCACGAATGCGGCGATCACGGCGATGAAGAGGATGAAACTGAGGAAGCTCAGGTCCACTTCCGCGAACTGGGGTCCGAGCCATGAGAGGGCTCCGGGCTGGAGCACGAAGCGGTTGAGCAACCAGTTCAGGGGGAGGGTGCAGATGAGCACGAATATGACCGCGAGGCCGAGGCCGTTTGCGGTCTTGACATTCTTCGATACCGCCAGGTATGAGCACATACCCAGGAAGTAAGCGAAGATCATGTTGTCAACGAAGATCGACTTTACAAATAAGCTTAACATTTCCATAGGGCAGATGCTTTAGTCTTCCTGAAGGTCCTTGTCGAAGGCCCTGTGGACCCAGATGATGCAGCCGAGCAGGATCAGGGCGAAGGGCGGAAGGATTGCAAGGTTGTTGGGAACATAGCTTTCGGGCAGCACCCTGAGGCCGAAGAGGGTCCCGCTTCCGAGGAGTTCACGGAAGAAGGCCACTATGATGAGGATGAGACCGTATCCGGCTCCGTTGGCGAGGCCATCGAGAAGCGAAGGGATGGGTTTCTGGCCGAGTGCGAAAGCTTCGATGCGGCCCATCACGATGCAGTTCGTGATGATGAGGCCGATATAGACCGAGAGCTGTTTGTCGATCGCGTAGGTCGCTTCTCCGGCTTTCAGGATCTGGTCCACCAGGATGACCATCATGGCCACCACTACGAGCTGGACTATGATACGCACCCTGTTGGGGATCGTGTTGCGGAGAATCGAGACGACGAGACTCGACAGGCCGGTCACGGCGATAACCGAGAGGGCCATTACGAGCGCGCCCTTGAGCTGGACGGTGACGGCCAGCGAGGAGCATATTCCGAGCACCAGGACGGTAATCGGATTGCCCTTGAGGATGGGATTGAGGATTGTATCCTTTAATTTCTGTGCCATGACTTATTCCTCCGCAGTCTTTGAAAGATTAAGGAAATAGTTCTTGTAGGCCCTGAACCATACCGAAAGGGCCTCATCGAGTCCCTTGGAGGTCATGGTCGCTCCGGTGATGGCGTCGACCGCATTGCCCGCGGAAGCGCTTTCGGCGTTCTTTGCGATGCGGAAGGAGGGATCTTCGCCAAAGAGGACCTTCTTGCCGGCGAATTTCTCGCGGAACCAGGGCTCGTCCTTGATCTTCGCTCCGAGTCCCGGAGTCTCGGATTCATGGTCGAAGTAGGCTCCTGCGATGGTCGAAGCATCATCCTTGAAGGCTACATAGCCCCAGACCGGGCCCCAGAGGCCGGCTCCGTAGATGGGGATCACGGTGATACCGCTCTTGAAGATGTAGACTGGAAGGGTCGCGTCGGACGCTGTCTTTATGGCCTTGTCCTGGGGTTTGAGTTTGTCCACGAGCTGGATGTGCGCCTTGTCGGTGCGGAGATCGCCCTTTCGGACACCGTCCGTGCCGATCGTGAATGCGCTTTCGATGTTCTCCTCGTAGAGGGTGAGGATGTCGGCGTTCTTGGTCGCGTAGAGTTCATCGGTGCCTGCCACGCCTGCCGCCGCCATCATCTGGCGCAGGGTTTCGGCCTTGGCATTCGCCTGCTGGGCAGGGCCCAGTTTCATCGCGACGAAGGACAGGACGGCAGCGACCACTACCACGATGACCGTGGTGTATATGACCGTATATATATTGCTGTTCGTGTTCATAGTCAGGCAACGTTGATTTTTTTGGCTTTGCGGGAGATGGCGACGCTGACGACGCAGTGGTCGATCAGCGGGGCTGCGATGTTGCCCATCAGGATCGCCAGCATCATGCCTTCGGCGTATCCGGGGTTAAGCAGGCGCACGGTGATGCAGAGCACGCCGATGAGGAAACCGTAGATCCATTTTCCGGTCTCGGTCTGGGCTGCCGTGACGGGGTCGGTCGCCATGAAGACGGTACCGAAGGCGAAGCCGCCCATCACGAGCTGGTACCAGCAGGGGATGTCGGTGATTCCGGTAGCGGTTCCGATCCAGCCGATCAGGAGCGCGCCGGCAACGGATGAGACCATGATCTTCCAGCTGGCGATACCGGTCCATAGAAGGATCACGGCGCCGAGCAGGATTGCGACCACGGAAGTCTCACCCACGGAGCCGGGAACGAATCCGAAGAAGAGGTCCCAGAAGGATGTGCCGTACTGGGCGGTCACGCTGTCGAAGCCGTCCTGCGCGATTGCGAGGGGAGTGGCCCCGGTGAAGCCGTCGACGGCGGTCTCACCCTTGCGGAAAGCTATCCAGCAGTTCGAGCCGGACATCTGCTCCGGGTAGGAGAAGAAAAGGAACGCACGCGTCAGGAGCGCCGGGTTCATTATGTTCATTCCGGTCCCGCCGAAGACCTCCTTGCCGATCAGGACGGCGAAGGCGACGGCTATGGCGAGCATCCACAGGGGAATGTCCGCAGGGACTATCATCGGGATGAGCATTCCGCTCATCAGGTACCCTTCGTTGACTTCCTCGTTGCGTATCTGCGCAGAGGCGAACTCGATGAAGAGTCCTACGGCGTAGGAGATCACATAGAGGGGAAGGACCTTCAGGAAGCCGAACCAGAAGTTCTGCAGTATGGTCATCTTCTCCCCGACTGCGAGTGCGTGCTGGTAACCCACGTTCCACATGCCGAACAGGGCGGCGGGGGCGACGGAAATCACCGCGATGATCATTATTCGCTTCAGGTCGATGCTGTCGCGGACATGGGAGCCCTTGAGGGTCACCGTGCCGGGAACTTTCAAGAAGGTCGCGAACGCATCGATCGTGGAGTGCAGGAAGGCGAGCTTCCCGCCTTTTTCAAATATCTTGTTCATATGCGTCAGGCCATTTCTTTGAGCATCAGGTCAATGCCGGATGCGATGATTTCCTGTATGTAGTTCTTGCTCGGATCGACGTACTCGCATAGGGCGAGATCTTCCGGAAGGACTTCGTAGATTCCGAATTTCTCCATCTTGTCGATGTCGCCGGCGAGGCAGGCCTTGATAAGGTAGAGAGGGTATATGTCCATGGGAAGGACCCTGGAGTAGTATTCGTCTGACATGACGAAGGCGCGGGGACCTCCGTGCAAGTTCGTGTCCATGTCGTATTTCTTCCAGGGCAGGAGCCATGAGAAATAGGACTTTGTGGAGCTGAACTGGTTGAAACGCAGGGGGCGTGCCCATCCGAAAAGCTCTTCTTCAGTGCCTTCACGGAGTATTGTGACCTGGTCGGAGAAGAAACCGAGATAGCCGTCTTCGGAGACGGCGCGTCCGGTCAGGATGTCGCCGCTGACGATGCGCAGGCCCTCGGCGCTGCCACCGTACCAGGGCGCGACGCATTTGACGGGCATGCCGGGTACGGACTCGATGTAGCAGGGCTGGATGGCCATGGGACCGGTCACCGCTATTCTCCTGCGGAGATTCAGGCGTCCGGTGGTGAGTAGCTTTCCTATGGCGGCAAGGCCCATCAGGGACACTGTCCACACTGTTTCACCCTTGCGGATCGGGCAGATGTGACTGATCTGCACTCCGACGTTTCCGGCGGGATGAGCTCCGCTGAAGGTGTGCAGGACGGCGTTTTCCAGTTTATGGAAAGGAGTTCCCGCGTAGTTGTCCGCACGGAGGGAGATGTGCAGTCCGCCGTCGGTGAGCTTTGAGAGGGCGTTGACACCGGCCTGGATTGCGCTGAGCTCGGATCCAAGGCAGAACTCGGCTGAAGGAGCCAGAGGGGCGGTGTTGAAGGCGGAAACGAAAATGGCCTTCGGTTTCAGCGCGGGATCCGCGAGAGTACCGTAAGGCCGTTGGGTGATGAAGGGCCAGAGGCCGCTGCTGAGGAGGGCGTTCTTGATATCATCCGCCGTGGCGGCCTCGATGTCCATTACGCCGAAATCGACTTTTTCCTTCTGGTCTTCGTCAGTCTTGACGAGGACGGCGAGGAGCTTGCGCTTTTCGCCGCGCAGGATGCCGCAGACGCTCCCGCACACGGGGGAGGTCAGGATGATTGCAGGGTTCTGCTTGTCGCAGATGACCGGGGAACCGCAAGCGACGCGGTCTCCTTCCTTCACCAGCAAGCGGGGGAGAAGTCCCTTGAAATCAGTTGGTTGGATAGCAACGACATCCGGCATTATCGTCTTCGAGACGCTGAGTTCGGCTTCCCCTTTGACGGGAATGTCGAGACCCTTTTTCAAAACGATGTTTTTTGACATTATGTTACCGGTTTACAATATTTCAGAATTGCGGCACGAAGATAGCCATTTTTTTGCTATTTTCGCGTGTTATGGACAACAAAGTGAGTGCGATTTTCGAAGGGCTGAACGAGGAGCAGAAGAGCGCTGTCAGCCAGATTGACGGACCGGTGCTGATCGTGGCGGGGGCGGGTTCCGGAAAGACAAGGGTTCTTACATGCCGCGTGGCCAACATTCTTGCCCGCGGGACGGATCCGGCGAGGGTACTTGCCCTGACTTTCACGAAGAAGGCTGCGGGGGAGATGAAGGAGAGGATATCGATGATGGTGGGGGAAAAACGGGCCCGCAGGGTCGTGATGGGGACCTTCCACTCCGTGTTCATACGCTTCCTGAGGGACTATGCCGACGTCCTGGGATATCCGTCTTCTTTTACCATCTACGACACTTCCGATTCGCAGAGCGCGGTAAAGACCTGCCTCCAGGAGCTGGGACTTGCAGGACAAGACAGCAAATACAAGCCGCGCGACGTCCTGGCCCGCATCTCGGCGGCCAAGAACAACCTTGTCAGCGTCGAGGGCTACAGGGCCAACGCGCAGGCCATGATGAACGATTCCCATTCCGGAAGACCCCGCATCGTCGATGTCTACGCCCTCTATCAGCAGAAACTCAAGCAGTCCGGCGTGATGGACTTCGACGATATCCTCGTCAACATGCACAGGCTCCTTTCTATGGGAGGCGCTCCGCTCGAGGACCTTTCCGGCCGCTTCGATTACATAATGGTCGACGAGTACCAGGACACCAACAGGGTGCAGTACGAGATTCTCAAGCTTCTCGCCCTCAAGAGCGGCAACCTGTGCGTCGTCGGCGACGACAGCCAGTCCATCTATGCATTCCGCGGCGCCAGGGTGCAGAACATCCTCGGTTTCAGGAAGGATTACCCGGCCTGCAAGGTCATACGTCTCGAGCGCAACTACCGCTCCACCAGCACCATAGTCAACGCGGCGAATACCCTTATCGCGAAGAATGCAAACAGGATACCCAAGGAATGCTACTCCGTGGGGGAAAAGGGTGAGCAGATAGCGGTCGAGGTCTGCTGGTCCGAGCAAAACGAGGCCGTCCGCGTCACGTCCGACATCCTTGACAGGATGCGCAGGGACCATGCGACGTATCAGGATTTCGCAATCCTCTATCGTACCAACGCCCAGTCCCGTCCCTTCGAGGAGGCCTTGCGTTCCAGGAACCTGCCTTATGTCATCTATTCCGGCAATTCCTTCTTCGAAAGGGCGGAAGTGAAGGACCTCATGGCCTACTTCAAGCTTGTCGTGAACCCGTCCGACGACGAGTCGTTCAAGCGAATAGTCAACAAGCCGGCGCGCGGAATAGGGGACACCACCGTCGCGGCGCTCTACAATGCCGCCCATGCGCATGAAACATCTTTGTTCAAGGCAGCCTGGGCCCAGGATCTGGAAGTTTACGGCATGCGCCAGGCGGCGATAGCGAAGATACGGGAGTTTTGCGGCTTGATAGATTCCCTCGCCGCGGAAGTCGCGACCACCGACGCCCATGAACTGGCCATGAAGATAGCAGACAAGAGCGGTCTGTACGCCTTTTACAAGTCGGATACTTCCGTCGAGGGACAGTCCCGCACGGCCAATGTCGAGGAACTGGTGAACTCCGTTGCCGTTTATGTCGAAGAGCAGAAGGACGAGGATATCGAAGGCCTCGTCAAGCTCGACGATTATCTTGAGAACGTTTCGCTCCTCAGCAACGTGGACATGACCGACGAGGAGGACGCTTCGAACAGGATAGCCCTCATGACCGTCCATTCGGCAAAGGGGCTCGAGTTTCCTTATGTCTTCATAGTCGGTCTGGAGGAGAACGTTTTTCCTTCATCGATGATGCAGACCCCGACTGAAATCGAGGAAGAGAGGCGCCTGATGTACGTGGCGTTGACCCGAGCCAAGAAGGACGTCGTCCTCACATACGCCACAGATAGGCTTCGCAACGGCAAGCGCGAGAGCAATCCTCCCAGCCGCTTCCTGCGCGAGATAGACCGCTCGTTCCTGGATCTTCCGGATGAACTCGAAAGCGAAGCTCCGGCGCCCCGTTTCGGATCCGGCTTCGGCCCTTCTTTCGGAGACAGGGGCCGCCGTCCTGGTACGACTTTGTCTTACGGGCGTTCTTCAAAGGTCACATTCGAGAGAAGGCAACCCTCCGTTGCCCCCCGTCAGGCGGCTCCGCAGCCGTCGCGGCCCGTCATTCCTCCGGCGGCGAAGCCCGATCTCATCGATCCTGATTTCGTCGCAGTGCCGATGACGGAACTCTCTGTGGGAGAGAGGGTGGAACATAACCGTTTCGGCCCCGGGCTCATCCTCGAAATCACAGGAAAATTCCCCGAACTCAAGGCGAAGATACGCTTCGACGAGTACGGGGAAAAACTCTTGCTGCTAAAATACGCCAAACTCCGTCCGGAGAAGCGCTAATCCCTTTTTCTGCGTGAGGGGCTTTTGCGGGCAGGGTCCGCCGGCAAGACTTCGCTTCGCTCATCCCTCCCACTGCGCTATGCTTGTGGGCCCCTCCCGTTCACGTGGTCACGGGCGGCCACGGTCTTGCCTGGCTGATGACCCTGCCCGCAAAAGCCTCCCTTACGTTGCGCTAATCTTTGCACCAGCGGTCGAGCCAGTCGAAGAAGGAGCGGTGCCAGAAGAGGGCGTTCTGCGGCTGGAGGATCCAGTGGTTCTCTTCCGGGAAGACGACTAGTTTCGAAGGAACTCCCATCATCTGTGCGGCGTTGAATGCGGCCATTCCCTGCTCGTAGGGGATGCGGAAGTCCATGCCTCCGTGGATGCAGAGAATCGGGGTATGCCACTTCGTGACCATCGAGGAAGGGGAGTTGGCGTAATGCCTCTGCGCCTTGGGCGTCGAAGCGTACGGGGCACCCGCCTGCTGCATGCCGCCGAAGGTCACACCGTCGCCGCGCGGGCCCTGTTCTCCGGGGGTGTAGGCGTATTCGGTCAGTCCGCCGTTGTCCCAGTTGGCGAACCACATCTCTTCCGTGGTGAACCACAGGGCCTTCTCGTCGAAGATGCCTGCGTGGGCGATGAAGCAGTCGAAGAGATTCCCGTGCAGGCCTTCCAGCATGTAGGCGGAATACCCGCCGTAGCTGGCTCCGCAGCAGGCGAGCTTGCCGACATAAGGCTTGGACTTGAGCCAGCGGCCGGCGCTCAGGTAGTCCTGCATGTTGAGCCCGCAGTAATCTCCGGAGATCTGCTCCTTCCACTCCTGTCCGGAAGCGGTCGTGCCGCGCCGGTTGGGCATTATCACGATGTATCCCTGCTGGGCCATCAGGCGGTAGCACCAGCGGTAACTCCAGTCCTGGGTTGTGGCTCCCTGGGGGCCGCCGAGCACGATTTCAATGGCCGGATATTTCTTCGAAGGGTCGAACTTCGGGGGATACATCACCCAGCACTGCATCTGCTTGTGGTCAACGGTCTCGACAAGGACGCTTTCCGATGCGGGCTCGTCAAGTTTGTCAAAGACGGCGTCGTTGACCTCCGTAAGGCGGAAGTAACTCTCCCCGGGCTTGACCGCAACGAGCTCTGTCGGGAAATTGAGGCTGTAGAAGCTCGTAAGGAGCGTGCCGTCCTCCAGGATGGCGAAGGGGGAGAAGAAATCGAACTTCCAGTCCTCCGGAGTGAGCCGGACCGCGGGTGCGGAGCCGTCGGATGCGACGCTGAATATGGCCTGGAGACCGTCGATCCCGGCGTTGAACAAGAGCGCTTTGCCGTCTGCGGTCCAGACCGGGCCGTTTGCATCCCTGTCAAGCTCGGCTGCGAGCTGCCTGATCCCGGACACAGTCATTGACTCGGCGTCGAAGTCGGCGGCCATAAGCCTCTGTGCGTCGGCTTCATAGCCGTCGCGGCGCATGGAGATCCATGCGATCTGCTTTCCGTCAGGGCTCCAGACAGGGTCGGTGTCGTAACCACCGTCCATGGGGATGCGGACTGTCTGGCCGGTAGGGATGTCGTAGATATAAATCTCAGTGTCAGTACTGAAGGCGTACTCCTTTCCTGTCTTCTTGCGGCAGGAATAGGCAATGTGACGGCCGTCAGGGGCCCAGCTGAGCTGCTCGGTGCCGCCGAAAGGCTCGGTCGGAAGCTCGAATCCGGCTTCGTCGCCGAGGATGTCGAAGGAATTCGCGCCCGAGATAGTATCGCCGTTAAGGGGCGCGACATAGCTCCTCGGGGTTTCCGTCACCCAGTGGTCCCAGTGGCGGTACATGAGGTCTTCGGCGACGTAGGCCTGGGCCTTGTCAAGACCGGCATCCTTCGCGGTCTTTACCGGACCGGGCACCGTGCTGATATAAAACAGATTGGACTCATCGGGGGAGATCTCGAATCCGCTTATCCCGGCAGGAACGTCGCTCAGCCTGGCTTTCTTGCCGAGCTTGCGACCCATGAAGGGAGCCTTCCAAATCTGGCCGTCCTGGAGGAAATAGACGGACCTTCCGTCCTTGCTCCAGCGGGCGTTCGAGACGCTCTTCGCGTAGCGGGTCAGCTGGACCGTATTGCTCCCGTCCGCATCACAGAGGTAGATGTTGCGGCAAGATTTGTTGTCCTTTACGCTCTGGTAGCTGATACCGTAGAGTATCTTGCTGCAGTCGGGGGAAATCTGCGGGTCGGACAAGCGTCCGAGCGACAGCAGCACTTCCGGGGTCATTATTCCGTTTTCGATTCCGGCATCCTGCGGCCCTACATAGCCGCTTTCTTCTTTCTTTTCACATCCCATGATAACAAGCGCGGCAAGAGCCGCCCAAAAACAATTCTTCATATATGATCAGTCTTTATATAATTCAGCTGCCCTTTCAAAGGTTTCGCGGAGGTTTGCGCGGAGCTCTTTCGGAGACAGGACCTCTATCTTGTCCGACAGGCGGAGGAGTTCCATGCGCAGGGCTTCGTTCACTCCCGCCCTGAAAGCGAAGGTGACCCTCCCGTCAGCGTCGGTGCCCGTCTCGATCTGGCTCGGATGGAGGGGAAGGTCGCGAAGGTAACGCGCCTGGACCTTATCGGTCCTGAATACTATGGTACGGACATCTTCCGGGTCGGCCAGATACACTCCGAAACTTTCGGCGAACAGTTCGTCCACGTCGAACGAAGGGATCAGGGTGAAAGTGTCTTCGGATTTCCTCAGGGCAGTGATGCGGTCAAGCCCGTATATGCGTATCGCGCCCCGCTCGCGGCACATGCCGACGAGATACCACCTCTTCATGTATTCCTTCACCGCCCACGGCTCCACGTGCAGGCTCTCTTCGCCTCCGCCCTTGTACTTCCGGTATCCTATCTCCAGCACGTTGTCGGACAGCATTGCTTCCATCACGGAGGCCAGATGCCTGCGTCCGGAAGGGATGTTCTCAACCGAGACGCGGCCGGACAGACGCTGCTTGCCGAGCTCCAGGAGCTTGTTCACGGTGAAGGTGTCCACGAGCCAGCTTCTGGTCTTGTCCGTATCTATGATGTCCTTGCCGTCAGCGATGAAATAGCGGTTGTCCGAGCGGCGGCATTCTATCTCTATGCCGAATATGTCCGCGATGGCCTCTCTGTGGTTGTTGAAGGAGCGTCTCGGGTATTCCGTTCCGTAGCGGTCCTCCCATCTGGATGAAAGCTCCTGCAGGGACAGCCCGTCGGCGCCGGCTTCCACCAGCGTGCGTATCAGCCACAAATACTTATCTATCAGTTCGGCAACCATTGGTCAGGAGATTTTGCTATAGTCCTTTATATTATACTTGTCTTTCTTCAGTTCCTGCGCCAGGCCGGCGTTCCGCGGGGCTTCCAGCGTCGGGTCTTCGTCCAGGACCTTGATGGCCATCGAACGCGCGGAGTTAAGGATGATTCCGTCCCTGGCCAGCGAGGCGATGTTCAACGTGACCGGAAGGCCGCTCTGCTGCGTGCCCTCGAGGTCCCCGGGCCCGCGCATCTTCATGTCTTCCTCCGCGATCTCGAAGCCGTCTTCCGTCCTGCACATGAGGTCCAGGCGCTGCTGGGCTTCCTTCGAGGTCTTGTAGTCCCGCACGAGTATGCAGTAGGATTTTTCCGCCCCGCGGCCGACCCGGCCCCGAAGTTGGTGAAGCTGGCTCAGACCGAACCTCTGGGCGCTTTCTATGACCATGACCGTCGCATTGGGCACGTCCACGCCGACCTCGATCACGGTCGTGGAGACCAGGATGTGGGCGCGTCCTGCAGCGAAGGCGTCCATGTTGAAGTTCTTGACGTCGTTGTTCTGCTGGCCGTGCACGAGGGCGACCTTGTATCCTTTTTCGAGGGGGAAGCGTCGGACGATCTCTTCGTAGCCCTGCTCGATGTTCGTAATGTCTATTTTGTCGTTCTCGAAAATCATCGGGAACACTATGAAAGCCTGCCGGCCCGCCGCGATTTCCTTTTCTATGAAGTTGTACATCTGCGGGAGCTTGCCCGGAGTTATGCACATGGTCTGCACGGGCTTGCGGCCCGGGGGCATCTCGTCTATAACGGAGACGTCGAGGTCGCCGTAGACGGTCATCGCGAGGGTTCTCGGGATAGGCGTGGCGGTCATCACCAGGACATGCGGGGGCGCCCCTGCGCCTTTGGACCATAGTTTCGAGCGCTGGTCCACCCCGAAGCGGTGCTGCTCGTCTATGACGGCAAGGCCCAGGGCCTTGAACTGCACGACGTCTTCCAGCAGGGCATGCGTGCCCACGATTATGCCTATGGAGCCGTCCAGGAGGCCTGCGTGGATTTCCCGGCGGTCCTTCGTGCCGGTCGATCCGGTCAGCAGGGCGCACTTGACTCCGGTCGGGGCGAGGTATCGGCTTATGTTGGCGTAATGCTGCTGGGCGAGGACTTCCGTCGGGGCCATGATGCAGCTCTGGTAGCCGTTCCCGGCGGCTATAAGGCAGCTCAGCACGGCGACCAGTGTCTTGCCGGAGCCGACGTCTCCCTGCAGCAGGCGGTTCATCTGGCTCCCGCCTTCCATGTCCGAGCGTATCTCCTTGATCACCCGCTTCTGGGCTCCGGTCAGGTCGTAGGGGAGGGCCTTGTAGCAGGCGTTGAACGCCGGGCCCACTTTCGGCATCGGGATGCCCTTGTCGAAGCGGCTGCGGCGGTACTTCTGCTTCAGCAGCGAAAGCTGCAGGAAGAACAACTCCTCGAATTTCAGGCGGTTGGATGCTTTCTGGAGGGCGTAATGGTCCGAAGGGAAGTGGATGTTCTTCAGGGCATACTGAAGGCCGCACAGCCCCATCTCCTGCAAAATGTACGCGGGTATGGGATCTTCGATTTCCGGCAGGCACAGGGCCAGCGCCCCGCTCTGCATCTTGCACATCACCTTGCCCGTGATTCCGCCGTTCTTCAGTTTCTCCGTGCTGGAATAGACTCCGGTAAGGCCTTCCTGGCCGGCCGTTCCTTCCTGCGGAGCGTCGACTTCCGGATGGACGATGTTCAGGCGGCCGTTGAAATCCTGGGGCTTTCCGAAGAAGATGAACGTAGAGCCCGGAGCGAGCCGCTGGTAGTTCCACTTGATGCCCTTGAAGAAAACGAGCTCGAGCCTTCCGCTGCCGTCTTCGACGATGACGCTCAGCCTCTGGGCTATGTTGAAGCGGGGCTCACTTCCCTTTGCGAGCACCGGCTTTCCGTCCGGCCCCAGCAGTATCTGGCACAGGATCCCGCCTCCCTTTGCAAACAAGGTTTCGCTTATCACCCTGGCCTTGACCTGGACGAAGGCGAGATCCGCCGAAAGCTCCGCTATGGGAATGACGCTGCTCCGGTCAATGTATCGGAACGGATAGAGACGGATCAGTTCGCCGAGCGTCGTGACCCCCAGCTCCTTCTGCAGGAGCGCGGCCCGCTTCGGCCCCACCCCCGGAAGATACTGTATGCTGGTCTCCAGTTCGCGCATTCCGTTGCAGTTATTTTACAAAGGCGTATGAGAATCCTTTCACTTTGTTCCAGTCGCCGCGGGTGAAGTCGGGGACTTCGACAGGCGCGTTTCCGTTTTCGATGGACAGGCGGCTGAGCTCCGTCAGGCAACTCCATTCAGCTGCGTCATAAACGTCTTCGTCCAGGGGCAGGCCGTTGCGCAGGCAATAGACGAGCCTGTAGTCCATGATATAGTCCATTCCGCCGTGGCCGCCGACGGATTTCGCCTTTTCCTTTATCTCCTTTGCGAAGTCGGGTTCATAAAGACTCAGCAGTTCGTCCCGTAATCCGGGAGATACGAATTTGTCAAGGTCCAGGGCGTCCACTTCCTTCAGTTCCACTTTCTCTCCCTTGACGCAAATGCCTTTATCCGGGTATTTGGCCGCATATCCGTCAGTGCCGGTCAGGGCGTAAAGGCGGCTGTAGGGACGGTTGGCGTATACATTGTGCTGGATCTCGATAACCCGTCCGCGCGCCGTGCTGATCAGCGTGGTGGTATGGTCTCCTTCCGCATAGCTTTCCCAGCCATGGGTCTCCCTTGCGATTTTCGCGCCGACATAAGGGGCCGTGTCCATGGAGACCAGCCTGGTCATCCTGTCGCCGCGATGGATGTCGAAAGCCTGGCAGACGGGACCAATCCCGTGGGTGGGGTAGTTGTCGCCGCGGTGGTCTTTGTTGTACGCAAGGCGCCAGTTCCCGTGGTACTTTTCCCAGAACGGGGCGAGGTTGTGGATGTAGCCGCCCTCTCCGTAGTAGAGTTCTCCGAACAAGCCGTGCCGGGCCATGTTGAGCGCTGCCATCTCGAAGAAATCATAAACGCAGTTTTCCAGCATCATGCAATGCCGGCGCGTCTTCTCGCATGTGTTGACGAGATCCCAGCATTCCTTAATGGACATTGCGGCGGGAACTTCGATGGCGACGTGCTTTCCGTGTTCCATGGCGTAAACGGCCATCGGCGTGTGGTTCAGCCAGTCGGTGCAGATATAAACGAGGTCTATGTCAGCCCTGTTACAGAGTTTTTTCCACTCCTGCTCGCCTACGTACTCGTCAGCCTTCGGCAGTCCCCGGCCCGAAAGCGTCTTTTGGACTTTCGTCACGTTGCTCTGCTCAAGGTCGCAAAGGGCCTTGATCTCGACTCCGTCGATGTAAGTGAAACGGCGGACCGCCCCCGGCCCTCTCATTCCGAGTCCTATGAAGCCCACACGCACCGTCTTGAGCGGCTCGGCCCTCATCTGCAGGGCGGAAGCCGCCCCGGCGGGACGGACGGGAGTCTTGAGCGTAATAACGCCGTTCTTGATACGTGCGGGAACGGAACTGTCGATGCGGCGGCCATGACTGCTGCATATGCTGAGGACGGATAAAAGCGCTAACAGGAATAACCTCTTCATGATCGTTATCTTACCACGTTGTTATACATCTTGTTGACTGTAGCCTTGCCGGAAGTGACGGCGATGCGGATTTCGCTGGCTTCCATCTCTTCGAAACGGTAAGTCTCAGTGCCTGATTTCTTTGCGTTGCCCTTGAAGCAGGGGAGGAACTGCCCGCCGCCCTTGGTCCAGAGTATCTCGAATGAGCAGTCCGTATCCTTGCCCCATTCAACAGTCAGGTAATTGAACAGTTTGCCTTCCTTCAGAGGAACTGTAACATCCTCGCTCTTGCCGAGACGGGCGGGGAAGACGGCCTTCTTGGCCGAGGCGTCGTCGGGATAGACGGAGCCTTCAGGTGTGCCGTCGCTGACGCGGAGTATCTTCTGGAGACGTATGTCGGTCGATGAAGCTCCGATCATGATATCGAAATCGCCAGGCTCCACGACCCGGTTGAAATCCTTGTCCAGAAGGCTAAGGTCCTTGGGCTTCAGCGTGAAGCGCACGGTTTTCGTCTCTCCGCTTTCGAGAGGGACGCGCTCGAAGCCGCGCAACTGTTTCTCATACACCGTAATGCTCGAGAGACGGTCGTGGATATAAAGCTGGACGACCTCGTCTCCTTTGCGCGTACCGGTGTTCTTCACCTTGAAAGATACTTCGACGTCCTCGTCCGGGCTGATGACGGATTTGCTTAATTTAAGATCCGAGTACTCGAAGGTCGTGTAGCTGAGCCCGTGACCGAACTCCCAGAGGGCTCCGTGGACGCGGCTCTGTTTGCCCTGAGGGCCTTTCTTGTTGCCTCCGTCGACCTGGGAAGCAGGCTTGTAGGGGAAATTGAACGGAATCTGGCCGACCGAGCGGGGGAATGTGACCGTAAGCTTGCCTCCGGGGTTATAGTCTCCGAGCAGGGCTTCGGCAATTGCCGTACCCCCGTGCGTCCCGGGATACCATGCTTCCAGGATCGCGTTCACGTTCTCCGCGGCCCAGTTCACGGATAAGGGCCGTCCGTTGATAAGGATCAGTACCACAGGCTTTCCGGCGGCGCAGACTTTCTCGAGCAGAAGTTCCTGGAATCCGGGAAGATCGAGGCTCGAGCGGCTCTTGTTCTCGCCGCAGGTGCGGGTACCTCCGCCGAGGACCACCACCGCAACGTCGGACTTTTTCGCGAGCCTGACAGCCTCGTCAATCCTCTTCAATTCTTCTTTCGTCGGCGGTACGGGGAGGATTTCCGAATCGGGCCAGTTGGCATCCACCAGGTCGCAACCTTTTGCATAACTGACTTTCGCCTTGCCTTCAAGGGCAATGGTCAGGCCTTCAAGAACTGAATATGATCTTGTCGCCACTGGCCCGTAGTGCGTGTGTACGAAACTGGTTTCATCGGCGTTGGGGCCGATCACCGCTACTTTCTTCAGGGCATCCTTGTCCAGGGGAAGGGTGCCGTCGTTCTTCAAGAGGACAAGGCACTCGCGGGAGGCTCTCTTCGCCCATTCGTTGTTGGCCTCGCTGTTGACCTCGCGGTCGGCCGCTTCGTAGTCGAGCTGGTAAGGAGTGTCGAACAGACCTACAAGGAATTTTACTCTCAGGACGTCACGTACGCGCTCGTCGATAGTTTCCATGGAGATGGTCCCTTCCTTGACTAGCTCCCGCAATGGAAGCACGTAGCTGTCCGGGGTTCGGAATGTGCAGCGCACGTTGAGGCCTGCCTCTACTGACTGGCGGACGGACTCCTTCATGTCCCTGGAGACGTGGTGTTTAGTGTGGAGATACTCGACGGCGTCCGAGTCCGAAACGACATAGCCCCTGAATCCGAAATCGCCGCGAAGCCTGTCCATGAGCCAGTAGGAACTGCCCTGGATTGGTGAACCGTCATAGTCGTTGTATGCGCTCATCACGCCGAGCATCCCGGCCCTGCGAATGACCTCGCGCCAGGGATAGACGTGGACGTTCTCCACTTCGTGCGGTGCCATCTGTGGATCCACCCTGGCCATGCCCTCGCGCGCACCTTTATTGTTGGAATAAGCGATGAAATGCTTGCCGGTCGAGGCCACCTGCCAGTCTGTCTGCATCCCGCGGCACATCTGTACCCCGAGTTCGGCGACGAGCCAGGGACTCTCTCCGTAAACTTCCTCGTAGCGGCCCCAGCGCTGGTCGCGCCCGACGTCCATGATGGGTGCATAAATATTGGTATAACCCAGGAGGCGGCCTTCACGTCCGGTGATGTATCCGACCTGATGCACGAGCTCCCTGTCCCAGGTATGGCCAAGGCCGAGCTGGGTCGGGAAATTCGTAGCTATGTAAGACTCGACTCCGCGTATTCCCTCGTTGGTGAAGTCTACGGGAATGCCGAGGCGGGTTTCTTCGACGAAGAATTGCTGGACCCTGTTCAGCGCCCATGCATGCTTGGAAGCAGGCCAGTTGTACGGGCTTTCCATCGGTGGAAGGTCCCAGTTGCGGAATGCGTTCAGATGTTCGTCGATTGCCCCCATCCCGTCTTTCCACAGTTTGTTTTTCCATTCCGGGGTTGGGAGGTCGTCCTGCAGCACGCGGCGGAATCCATATAGAGTGACCATCTGGCAGGTCTTCTCTTCCATCGTCATCTGCGAGAGCAGGTCCTCGACGCGGTCTTCGACGTATGCGGTCGGGTCTTCGTAGATGTCTTTCTTCCCGTTCTTGTTGAAATCAATCCATCCTTCATGGTACATGGGTCCCTTCCCAATGACGGGTAGGGTGTCGACTGGAGACGGGGCTAGCGCTGCGATTGCCGCAAGCGTGATGGTCAGAATATTCAACATAACGCAAAAATAGTAATTATATGACGATAAAGAAAGAAACAGCGCTTTCCGGGCGGCAAATTTGGCCGTGGAGAGTATCATGTTTATTATCTTGATAAATAGGCAAACGACTACCCCATGCAAGGAGGTTGCAGATTCGTATCATTCTTCTTTCAAAGCATTTTTTGCAAAATTATTGTTGCATATATATTAAACTTAATTTATTTTTGCAAAAAAAGGAATATGTACAGACCTGATATAAGGAGCCTGCGATTCTCCAGGGGGATGACCCAGGAGCAGGTGGGATTGCTCGCTGGAATGAGCAAATCCCAGATATCGCGTATGGAGCATGGTACGTTGGGTAGTCCCGACACTTATTTCAGAGTGCTGCAGGCCTTAGGATATGAACCGTCCATATCTTATGTTGACGTCCGTCAGGGTAACCGGATGGACAGAGATACTGTCCTGTCGTTGCTAAAAGTTTACTATTTATATAACAAAGATTCTTTTGGCATAGAGTCTATCGGCCTTTTTGGCAGCTATGCCAGAGGCGAAGCTGGCCTCGACAGCGACATTGATGTCGTTATTTCCCTGTCCGACCCGTCCCTTCTGAAATACGCATCGATCCAGGGACAGCTGGAAAAGATATTCAAGCGAAAAGTGGACCTTCTGTCTTCAAAGTCAATTCTCCCTGAATCTTTTAAGGAACAACTCAGAAAAGACGTAATCTATGTATCCAAATAAGGCCAGAGTAGCATTTCTGCTGACGTCAGCAGTGAAGGAGATGGAGTTGCTCCGGAGAATGAGCGAAAGCATCTCGTGCCCCGATGATTATGTCTCCTCCCTTTCCGGCCTTACCGTTTATCGTGCGTGCGGGATGAGCCTTCAGTATATTACGGAAAGTTTCGTCAAAATCCGGAACCTTCAAGGGCGGGATTTCTTCCGCCCTTATAAGGAGATAGCCTGGGACGGAGTCTTTGGGATGCGGAACTTCCTCTCTCATGAGTACGGCGACTCAGACCCCGAAGGGATATTCAATACAGTTAAAAAAGACATACCCTTGCTTCTTGCAACTTCCAGGCGTATCCTCAAAGATATCGAGGGGGCAGCGGAGAAATAGCTTACCTGGTTTTTTCGATTTCCCAGTGGACCTGGCCCATGAGGATCTCTCCGGCCTTGCCGCTGTATTTGCCGGTAAGGTCGAAATAAATCTTGTTGTAGGCGCTGCGGTTGGTTCCGACCATCATTCCACCTCCCTTGCGGGTGCCTTCATCTACGACAAGGGCGAAACTGTAGCCCATTTCGCCGTATTCTGTGATGCGGGAAGCTTTCGGGTCCTTGCTCATGGAACCCCAGTTGTCGGAGACGTCGATGGTTTTTTCGGGTATGTTGTCCTTCACGGCCCAACGCGTCAGGTATGGTTTCGAAGTGTCGCCTTCCCAGCGGCGCAGCACGCACATCATCCCGAACATCGCCTGGTTGAATGCGGTGTCTTTCAGGAGAGTCAGTTCGACTCTTACCGTAAGGCGTCCGTTCTCGAAGGTCCAGATGCGGTAAGCGTTCGCGAACGGGTCTGAGTTGGTATAGGCGAGGCATAGTTCCGAGCGCTGGGTCATCACTAACCTGGAGGCTTTCATAAGGTCAAAGGTCCCGTCTTCCGGGATGTCCCGACCATCCACGCTGATGGTAATCTGTCTCTTGCCGGCTTCGGTCAGGATGTTTTCGAAACCATGCAGGGAACCTCCTACATAGCAGAAGGTGCTCTGGTCCCTGCCGTCAGGGACTGCGATGGCCATCTCGGCCTCGCCGTTCAGGAAGATGGCCGTTCCGTCAAGGGTAACATCGTCACCGTTGCGCTTGCACAGCTGCAGAGCCCTGATGCCCCAGTTGTCATAGAAAGCCGGATACTTGCCTTCTTCCCATGCGCGGAAGCGTTTCATGAAGGGGTAACGGATTACTTCAGTACCGCCTTCCTCGCCGATGTAAACGTCCATCTGGGTTGTCGTTTTGCGTACAAACATCTCATACTTCGGATCGGGGCGGGGGAAGGACAGGCTGCTGCCGTCGGAGAACCATGCCGTGCTGCCTCGGGGCCTGTCCTGCAGGTAAAGCAGGCAGACCCCTCCGGCGGCAGCAGACGGGGAGACGGATATGGCCCTTTCTCCGGTATCCACTCCTTCCTTGAGCCAGTTGCCCTGAGGCGAGATGGTGTACCAGGGGAAGTCGACTACCCTGTGTTCAGTCTTCCGTCCGTTGATGGTTATGTAATCATCAGCGTCCTGTGATACGAAGGCCGACCAGCGTTTCCCGGCTATAAAGGTTTTACCTCCGGAGAAGGTCAGAGTCGTGGCGAAATTGCCTGATTCCGCCTCTTCGAGCACTGACCCTTCCGGAAGTGCTTCCAGTTCGCTTTTAAGGATGATGGAGTTGAACTGCATTTCGTCGGTCAGACCTTGCGACTGCCCGTCGCCGCCCGGATTGTCAGTGACAGGCTGGGGATTGCAAGCTGCAAGGACTGCGGTCAGAAGAAGTACTTTTATGATCATCCCTTTTTTCATTAAAATAAGACTTGCGATTTCAAAAATAAGAAATAATTACCTGTTGTCGGTATCAACCTGGCAGCGTACAGGGGCTGCAAGGTCCCTCGAATGTGTGCCGCATCTGAAATTGCTGCCTGCAAAACCGGTGGCACCACCTGTTGCCGCGGCATTGGAGGCGACCATGAACGCATATGCACTTTCTGTCCCTGAGGCCTTGTTGGTCCACCAACGGCCTCTTGCGTTAGCCGTTGCCACAGTCAACGAATTGTTCGTAAGCAGACATCCGTCGGTCTCAGGGCTTACTGCGCTGAGGACGCCATTGATACTTCCACCACCGTGTAATCTTACGCCAGAAGCCGTAGAAATCTCAATGCCATGGATATTGGCGACATTATAGTTTGTGACAGTGAGAGTCTTGCCATAACAGTCCATTGATGCCTGAACGTAACCGGCAGGGTCGGCGACACGCCACCCTTTCGGACAAGGATCGTAAATGCTCTTAGTCCCAGTTGAATTGACATCAATATCCGCTCCCCACAAATCAACGATGGAAGAGGAACACCAGTTCTTAATGTCTGTCTTCGTGTACCCGATAATCATTCCAATGGGATTGGCTGAAGCTGTCTCGATATCCATCTGGCCCTGAACGATGGGAAGATTTCCCTCCGCATTCGTTCCTGCTGCCCTGGGACTCAACTCTGAATTCCAGAATACAGGTATCGGGCGTCCCCACTGGTAATAATTGAAGCACTGGTTGACCGAGACGTTGGGCCAGGTGGAAATCTGGGTGGAAGCCTGTCCTATCAACATGTTTGCCATCTGTACGCCACCGAAATTGATGGCTTCGACAGACGTTCCGTCGGCGGCAACATTCCAGAAAGTCCAGGCCCAGACTATGTGGCCGCCCTTCATCATGAGCAGGATGGGGGATCCGGCATAAGCGCCTGTATTCGTCACGGTGACGGTCATGTCGTCGTCATAGGAGAAAGAAAACTGCGTGGGATCGACACCGACACCGGACAGTCCGGCCGAGGCGTTGAGGGTATAGACCGAACCGGTCCCGTTGACTGTCCCGTCTGCAATCTTGCCGAGCTTCGCCCATTCGAACGAGCATCCTTTCGGGTTGAGAACCTTGAGGAAGTCACCGCGTGCCTTGATGTCGATGGCGACGGAATTGGGGATTGAAGCGTTCGGGGTATAGGTTGCTCCTGTGTAGCTGCTTCCGTTCTTGCACTGGATAAAGAACGTGTTAGCGGGGCCGTAGGCATAGCCGGCTCCGGCCATGAGGCGGGTGTCGTGAGGCTCGTACCAGGGGACGCACTTTGCGTCCGAAAGGGCCGGGATGTTGAACTTGGTGACTTTGTTCGCCTGAAGATCGAGTCCTGCGAAGCCGACAGGGAGGGTGTAAGTCTCGCCCGCCGCGGTAACTTCGAACGCGACGTCGATTTCATTCCCGGTCAGGTCCGAAGCGTTGGCTGTCATCCAGACGTCCTGGGACGTTGAGGAAAGGGTGAGGGGAGTGGTAAGGGTGACACGGACGTAGTCCTTGTCGGCCCCGGAAACCACGCCGCCGATGCAGCGGAGAATCACGGAGCTGACCGTGGCATCTGCGAGCGCGCTCGAAGCCACGCTGACACGGATTACGGCAGGGTTATGGGACATGGAGAATGTCGCTTTCCCGGCAGCTACCGTCACGGGCGCGGAGACGGCGCTAGTGTAGGAAGCGAGGGAAGATGCTCCGGCGGCAGCCTGGGTCTGTTCCGTTGCGACGCCGCCCTCGGTCCCGTATTTGAGTATCACGGAAGTTCCGTCCGCTATGGCGGAGGACATGGAGAAGGTCCCGCTGTTGGTTCCTTCGCCGGAAACCAGAGTGGCAGTGCCGAGCACGGCCGAAGTGGATGCATTTACAACGGTCAGTTCGTCACCGGCTTCCCAGAGGGCTTTGTAGGAGGATCCTACCTTGTCGCCGATGCTGATTCGGGTGGAGTTTAGGGAACCGGTGAAAAGGGTAACTTCTTCTGCCACAGCCGTTTCGGTGTGGATTAGCTGTTCCTTGCTGCATGCTGCGGCTGTCGCCACTGCGATTGCAATGATTAAAAGAGTCTTTTTCATAGTCGCAGCAATTTAGTAGAGTTCATCGGCGAGTACTTCATCAAGTTCTCCGGCCCCGCCTTCGCCGGATGTGCAAATGATCCTTTCCGCCTTGAGGATAAGGATCGTCAGGTCCGGGCATTCATACCCGTTCCCGATGGTGAATAAATGTTTAGTAGCCATATAATCAGTGGTTTATTATTTAAATGATGCGTCATAATAAATACACGAGAACCGTCCCTGGGTGGCTGAAGTAATCTTCTGGCCTTCTATCCGGAGGTTTTCAATCTCGACATTTACCTTATGGTCGTTGTCGTACCCGGCGATAGTGTTGCCCTGGGGAGGTTTCTTGTAAATAAGGACATCTTTCAGTTTCACGTTGTCCATCGTCCCCGGGGCCCATTCTTCTCCGTTTCCAATCACATATGCAGACTTGAGGATGCGGATGTCGATACCGAACTCGAGAGGGTCTTCGATATGGACGTTTTCGTAGTTTATGTTATAAATATGCCCGCCCGACCCGTGGTGGATGGTCAGGGCTCCACGTCTGAGGGGTTTGTCGCTGCCACCTGAAGAATGGATTGAATATATGTTCCTGTAAGTGACGTCATGTATGTCCAGACCGGTTTCGTAGCCTATTTCGAAGGAATTACCTCGCCAGTTCCGGGCTATGCAGTCTTCGTATAGTATGTTGTATACTTCACCTTTATAGTTGTATTTCCAGCTCTTGATGCAGAAAGTGTCGTCGTTGCCATATCCGAAGCAGCCCCTTACGACGTAGTCGTGGCAGCCGAGGATATCGATTGCGTCTGTCTGGGGACCTTCAGCCATCGCAACGGCCTTCACGTTCTCAAGAAGCACGTTGCTTGATTCCTCATTGTAGACCAAACTTCCCCCGGAACCCACGATGGTTACATCCCTGACCTCGATTCCGTTGCTTTTCTCCAACCTTATGCCCCTTCGCTCCGAGGCGTCCTCACGGGTGTCCAGGATGCCTCCGCCGAGTATCTTTACGTTGGACCCTTGATACACATATAGTTTGGACTTCAAGATAGCGCCACCTTCCAGATAAAGCGTCTTTCCGTCAGGAATATTCAGGTGATTGTCGGTGTAGACTTTCCCGGATTCATAGTACATCACATCCGGATCATCCTTGGAAGGTTTCTCGCGCAGCGGGTTTGCGAAGAGAAACAATTGTCCCTCTTCGCTTCCGCCGAATTCGGCGACTATTCTGTCCCCGGGCTTTGCCTTGAACACAATGGTCTGCAGGTCGGTCTGTGTAAATTTATAGTTCTTTCCAAGTGGCCTCAGCACGGCCCCCTCAGCACCTTTTATGGAGATTACTTTTATGACTACTTCTCCGTCGCAGCCGAAAGTGCAGATATGAGCTTCGTCGGTGGGGAAAACAATTTGTTTTTCCCCGTTGGCATATACTACATATCTGTTTGACTGCTTGACCTCTGGGGAGTAGATATAAGTTTCCACATTGGCATCCGTCTTCTCATCGACCACGACAGGCGGCTCGACGGGCGGTTTTTTCTCTCCGCAGCCGAGTGCCAGGGTGGATGCCAGGATGGTTATTGCCAGCAGATTCATTTTCATCTTGTTTGGACGGTGGATTAACGGTTTGCTTCGTCTTTCTGGCAGCGGACGCCGGCAGCGGTGGCACGTACATACTGCTCGACCCGGGCCTCATAATCGTCTCCTATGTGGTTGGAACCGAACCAGCGATAAGCAAATGGTGACGTTTGTTCATGCGATCCGCAGTAGTTGCCCCAGGTAAATGAAGCCCCGTTTGCGAAATTGACGCTTGCACCGTAATTGGTTGCCCTATAGTTGGTAGCTCCAAGTTTTGCGTATGTCCAATACCCTGAATACGGGATATACATATTGCCCGCATACAGTCCTACGCAACCGGTTGTCGTTTCGAACTTGTCTGCGGTTGGATGCAGGCCGACAAAGGTCTCTATGTCCACAAGGGCGCTGTAGTCCGGGACCCTCCATCCTTTGGGGCAAGGGTCGTATATGGACTTTGTGCCGGCATTGTTCTTCTTCCCTATATCGCATCCCCAAAGGTCGCCGATATATTCATCGGTCCAGTTTACCATGTTCGCAGTCTGTTTCGTGGGCTCTTCATCACTGTTGTAGTGCGTAATGGCGCCGTAAGGCCAGTCAAGGGCTTCTCTCAAGGTGGCGAAAGGACCCTGTATCAGGGGAACGTTGCCGTCAACCTGAGGAATCGCTTCCTGCCCCGCGGCCGTTGCGATGAATCCTCCGGATACGGTGGCGTTCCAGAATATTGCGGGAAGGTATCTGCCCCACTGATAGTAGTAGATGGTCTTATTCACAGTTACGCGCGTGGTCCCGATGCCTGCAATCCAGGCTTTGATGTTTGGAGTCGCCTGACCTATCGTCATGTTCGCGAACTGGTGGCTGCCGATGGTGACCGGCTCCAGTCTGGAACCGTCGGCGGCGATGTTCCAGAATGCCCAGCCCCACAGTATCTTGTTATCCTTCTTCATCAACAGTATAGGCGCGCCTCCGGTTGCCGCACCGCATTTGACCTTGACCTGGAAGTTCGCTTCATCTACCGTGATGGAGAAATCCGATGAATTGAAGCCGTTGTCGGTACGGACGTAATAAACGGCCCCTGAGGCCAGGGTCGCCCAGTCGAAGGTGACGCCCACGGGGGCCTCGGCCTTGCTGAGATCGCCACGGAGGCGATAATCTATCGTGACCTCCTCCGGAATATCATCGACGGGTGCGAGCGTCACGCCACCGTAGACGGCGGTCTTGCTCTGGATCAGATATGTATTCTGATCTCCGTATGCGTATGCGCACCCGACAAGTTTCCTGTTTTCTACCGGGCAGTACCAGGGATAGATGTTGTCGGAGGACTTGAGGTCTTTCAGATTGAAATCGGTGGTTTCACCAGCCTTGCATTTGATGCCGTTTTTCTTCATGGGGATTGTAACGGTACCTTTGTCAGATACTAGTTCAACCGTTATTGTAAATTCAGTGGAGGAATAGTCTCCGGGCAGGATGTTTATAAACACGCTCTGGCTCTCACCAGCTTTCATCGGACGGGGATTTAGAACCGTCATGGCCACTTTGCTGAATGTTGTATAAGAAGTGAACGCCATATCGCTTATGCTGACGTCAAAGGTTCCGCCAAGTTTTGCATTGCCGCTTTCGTCGACAATGGTGACCTTTCTGATGCCATAACCGTCGAACTCGTTTGAACTGACGTTCACTTTCAGCATTGCAGTAATGGGATTAAGTTCAAAGGGAAAAACCTCATCCATGCCGGGGACTGCCTCCGAAATGCCGAAAGAGAAACAATCACCTGCCACGTTCGGGGCGGGCTGAGTCTGCGAGTCGGAAATGGAAAGGTTATAAATGGTCTGCAGGCTCGGGATGTAACTCATCTCCGGATCATAAGGCGTATATACCAGGAATTTATTTACGCCCTTGACCAGATCCATAGCGGGTGAATTGAAAGGTGCCGAAGGCTTGCCTTCATAAGGCGAAGGTACGAATTCAGGCACTTCCTGCCCTTCTTCGAGCGTGGAAGGGTCGACGGGGATTGACCAACCGTCGATTTTGCATTGCTCATTAAGGACGTTAACTCCTTCAGTCATACTGTAAAGTCCGATGGAAGATGCTGACGTCCAGGTAAACCCCGCAGTGGCGACGGTGCCCTCGAAGACGTATTTCACTCCAGATTCAGGGGTGGGATATTCAGGTGCATTGGGCCCTTTTTCACACCCTGCGGCTACCATCAGGCAGATTAATGAAATAGCAGATAGAATTTTTTTCATGATTATTGGTAATATAGCGGTTATTGTTTCAAAGCGATGAGGATGCAGCCCAGCCGGCATTCTGGACCAGGTTTTTATTGACACCCCGTTGTTCTTCGGAAATCGGCAACCATATCTTGAAAGGCATCCAGTTATCTTTCAGTGTTGTCATCAGGATACGCAGCGTCGACGATTCGGGGATTTCAAGATACTTTTCTTCAATCACGGGTCCCTTGTATTCGGCGACCCTGGCCGGATCGAGGCTCGTTATTGCGGCGTCGATGCGGTTGAAACGTATGAGGTCCCATTTGCGGGAGAATTCCATGAACAGCTCCCTTTCTCGGCTTTCCAGAAGCTCTTCGACAAAGTCGTCCCGGTGGTACTCAGCGAGCAGGATGTTGTAGTTTTCATCGTCTGTAGCTGCCCTGCGGAGCACTTTATTCATCCAAATGCGGGCGTTCGGCTCATCTCCTGTGAAATACAGAGCTTCGGCATACATCAGGTAGACGTCCGCAAGGCGCATCAAAGGGAATGAGAGTGCGCTCTGCTTGTAGGTATGCTGCGTCTCGTCGGTTTTCGCAAGACGGTATTTGCCTGTGCAGAGCTGCGAACTTGACGTGGCCCGGTAGGTCTGGCTAGGGGAGTCGTACAAAGGATGGAGTATCCTTTCCTTTTTGACCTTGCCGGTCTCGGGATCTATCACTGGCTGTCCCTCGGAATCCACGACGTTGACGGTAATGGAATCCCTGTAAGTGGGGATTGCATATGTGTATCCGTCCACTTTGCGCTCCGCGTGGCCGTCCTTGGCGCGACCTGTAAAGGTCCAGTCACGGCGTGAATCATTCTTTGAGTACATGTAGAACCCGCGGTACAGGGGCACGTGCCTTCCGCCGTAAGTCGAAGGCCACTCATCGGCAGGAACGGGAGATGGGATGTAGAAACTGGCGGGCCAGTATCCTTCACTGCCGCTTATCGGCTGTTCCGCGAGGAAAAGGCATTCCTTGTACTGTTCAGCCTTGCTGCACTCCAGAAAATTCAGGGTGAAGTCAGGATTGAGCACATACTGGGAATGGAGGCACACGTCTTCAAGAACCGTTTTCGCAGCAGTGCTCATGGCGTCAGCATCTACCCAACTGAAATCGTTCAGTGGCTGTTCAGCCGCAATGGACGCGCCTGTACCGTAGCGTTTGCATGCAGCGAGGTAGTTGTATATGCGTCCAAGGTATGCGGCGGCGGTGTACTTGTTCGCTGATGTGTTCGAGAGTATTCCGCCTGTCCCCGGCAGATTTTCGTATGCATACTTCAGATCGGGAATAATGATGGTGTTATAGACATCCTTGAGCGGAGAACGGGGTTCTTCTCCTTCTGAAGCGAAGTCGGTAACGATGGGAACCCCGCCGAAATTCCAAGCCAGATGATAGTAGAAAAATGCTCTCATGAAGCGTGCTTCGGCAGTAAACTGAACCTTCTCGGCACTTGTCAGTTCGTCAATGCCGTCGACATAGTTCAAGATGATGTTGCATCTGTTTATCCCGGCGTAGAACACTTTCCAGAAATCTCTTATGCACTGGGAACTCTCGTCGAAAGTGCAGAGTTCCATCTCGACTCCTTCGCCCATTGACGTCGCATTGCCGACGATGTCGTCAGACGGCGCATTCATAAGATATATGAGCCCCATCCCGTATGAGCCTCTTTGGCAGCTGGAAAGCCCTGGAATCTTGTGGGTGTCTATAGTCTCGTAGCAACTTATGAGGGCCATCCGCATCTGGGAGAAATTGTGGTAAAAGTTTTCCGGGGCTGTGCTGGTATATGGCGCCCGGTCGAGATATTCAGAATTCTCGCAGGAGACCGTTGCAAGCGACGCAGCCAGCAGAATCAATACTATATGAGTTTTCATCAAAAGCCGATATTGAAGGTCAAACTCCAGGTTCTTCCTTTCGGATATGACATCCTGTCGAAACCTGTGAAAAGGATGTTGTGGGAACTGACGTCGGGGTCGTTCCCGCTATACGATGTGAAACAATGCAGGTTGTCCACTGAAACAGCGATGTGCCCGGAACGGATGTGCAGCGCGGAAATGGCTTTCTTTCCGAGGGAATAACCCAGGGAAAGTGTGCGGATACGCAGGTAGGAACCGTCCTCCACATAGTAACTGGAGCTGTAGGTGTTCGTCTGGTTCAGCAGCCTGGAATAGGTTTGTGACTTGTTTTCAGGTGTCCACCTGCCAAGCCACGCTTCCTCGCGCAGGTTGTTGGCGAAGGTGTTGCCGCTTGCGCCTGATTCGCTGCGCATCTTGAACTCGCTGAGTATCTGTCTGCCATATACGGATTCCAGGAAGATATTGAGGTCAAAATTCTTCCAGGTGATGGTGTTTCCAAGTCCGGCTGTGAATTTCGGGTTTGAATCGCTTATCTTCGTGCGGTCTTCCGTAGTGATGACATTATCATTTCCGTATATGTCCTTGTATTTGCGGTCACCAGGTTTGACACTCTTTCCGGAAATGGATACGACATCGTCTTTAAGGGTGTAGGTAAAGGTACTCAAGTTCTTCGAGTTGACCGCCTCGGAGGGCATTACTCGTCCGTTCCTGTCTGTTATGACGAAATCGTCGAGCTGGTAGTTCCCGTCTGAAATGTATCCCCAGCCTATGCCTATGGGTTGTCCGACCATGATCCTGGAGATGTCGCTTGACAGATAACCGCTGCCGATGCCTACCATTGTGTAATCGATACCGCCGATGTCGAGCACCTTGTTGCGGGACATGTCGAAGGTCAGGGAAGTGGACCAGGAGAAGTCGCGAGTGTCGATGTTGTGAGTATTGATCGCAAGTTCGAATCCTTTGTTTTCGACCCTTCCGAGATTCTGCCACTGCTGTGTGTATCCGGTCTGGGCCGAGAGGGTAGCCCGGTAGAGCATGTCACGCGTGTCTTTGTAGTAAACGTCCGCGGTCAGGTTGATCTTCTCCTTGAGGACGGAGAAGTCTATACCTGCATCATACTGGTACGTCGTCTCCCATTTCAGTTTGGGATTGGCCGAAGCGGTGGGCGCCATCCCCATTACTTCGGATCCCGCTATGGAATAGTAATTGGTGCCGAGGGTCGCAAGGGCGGCATAGTTACTCACCCTGTCGTTTCCTGAGGCCCCTGCGCTGAGACGGAATTTCAGATTGTCTATCCATTTTATGCTTCTGAGCCAGGGCTCCTCGTTGATTCGCCATGCAAAAGAAGCGGAAGGGAACCAGCCGACCCTGTTGCCAGGGTAAAACTTGGAGGAGCCGTCGGCACGGACGGTCATGGTCAGATAGTAGCGCTTCTTGTAATTGTAATTAACCCTCGAGATGAAGGACAGTTTTGAATTGTCGGACATATCCTGCGTCGGAGTTTCAATGATACCCGCTTTCCCGATATTGTAGGCTCCGGTGCTCTCTTCCGTGAAATTATAGCCTCCGACATTCATGCCCTGCAGGTAGTAATATGTCATCTCTCCAGCGACCATGGCATCAAAGTGATGGGTCTTATTCCAGTCTTTGTTCCAGTTCAGCTGCGCCGAGACATTGTAATTATAGGTGCTGACGTTACGGTTTGAGGCTTTGCCGTTGTAGGTACGGCCCCATTTGCTCTGGGAAGAATAGAACTCCATCAGATTGGAATTGGAAGTACCTCCGGATGCGTTTGCTCTGAACGACAGGTTCCGGGTAATGTTCCATAAGCTATAGACGTTGGCTGTAAGACGGTCGTAGGTCGTCTGTCGAAAGCTCAGGTCCGAGATCAGCGACATGAGGCCGAATGGGACATTCTCGTATTCCTCCGCCTCGTCGGCGTACCATTTCTTCAGCGGGCGTTCGAGGTATATGTACTGTACAAGGCCACTGTAGCCGAGCTGGCCGCCTCCTGATGAAACGGCGCCGTCCGATAGAGTGCGCCCGAAATTGACGACTCCGCCGACTTTGACCTTCTTGCTGGCCTGGTGATCTATCTTGAGCCTGGCAGTGTAGCGTTTGTGCCCGTTATTGCGTATAAGGCCCTGCTGGTCAAGATAGCCCAGGCTTGCCGCAATCTGGGTCTTGCCGCCGACCATCGAACTCAGGGATACATTATATGTCCTTGACAGAGCCTTGCGGTACATTATTTTCTGCCAATCGTAGAATGTGTATCCTTCGGCACTTTCAGGGCTGTCGACCACTTTGTCCCCGTCAGTATCCACGCCAAATGCCCAGTATCCGTAGTCTTTGCGCTCAAAACGGTAGTCGATGTATTCCTGGGACGAGAGCATACGGACATATTTCGGATTCTCGGAAAGGCCGAAGGTCGCGTCGAAATTGACAAGGGTCTTGTCGTAGCCCGAAGCGCCGCTCTTCGTGGTTATTATGACGACGCCATTTGCTCCGCGGGCCCCTTAGATGGCCGTTGCAGACGCGTCTTTCAGTACTTCCACCGATTCGATATCGGAAGGGTTGATGAAGGACATCGGGTCATAAGAACCGCCTCCGGTCGCATTGGAGGTGGCTACCTCGTCCGAAGAAATGTCCATCTGCATTCCGTCGATGACGAAAAGGGGAGTGGTACCCGCATTGATTGAGTTGTTGCCCCTGATCTTTATCGAGAATCCTGCTCCGGGTTCTCCGGACTGTGAGGTTATAGAAAGACCGGCAACCTTGCCCTGGAGCGCTCCAAGGGCATTATTGCTGCCGGATTTAAGTATCTCGTCCGCTTTTATGGACGCAATGGACCCGGTCAGATCCCGTCGTGAAACCGTACCGTACCCTATGACTACAGCGTCTTCAATCGTCATTGAATCGGTGGACAACACAACGTCCACGTGCTTGTTGTCATTTAGCAGAATCTCCTCGTCCTTCAATCCGTAGCAACTGACAGATAAGGTCTTGCCCTTCAGAAAAACTATGCTGAAATTACCTTGGACGTCAGTTGTGGCCGCGGTATTCGTCCCCTTGTAAAATACTGCAGCTCCGGGGACTGGCTCACCGTTCTCATCTTTTACCGTGCCGCTGATCCTGGCCTGCTGGGCGGACACGCAGACGGCCGCTCCGAGCAAAATTGCCGACGACAGTATCAGTTTATGAAGTATCTTCGTGTACATACCTCGTATCGTTCAGTTGTACTAGTCAGCAAAGGCATAACTGAATCCCTGGACTTTATCCCAATCGCCGCGCGTGAAATCAGGGACCTGGACCGGAGCGTTGCCGTTGTTGATGGAGATGCTGCTGAGCTCCCTCAGGCAGCTCCATTCGGCAGCGTCGTAAACGTCCTCATCCAGGGGGAGTCCGTGATGCAGGCAATAAACCAGTCTGTAGAACATCAGGAAGTCCATGCCGCCGTGCCCTCCGGCCAGCTTGGCCAGTTCCCTAACTTCCTTAGCGAAATCCGGATAGTATTTTTCAATCAGTTTGTCCCTGCTCTCCTTGGAGATGAATTTGTCCATCTTCAGGTCTTCAATGTCCGCAAGCGCTTCGGTTTCGGGTTCAAGACAGAGATTCTGCTCGGGGTATTTTACAGCGTAACCCTTGCTGCCCGTCAGGGCATGCAGACGGCTATATGGCCTGTTGGCGTAAACATTGTGTTGAATTTGAATCACATGGCCTTTGTGTGTACGAATCAGGGATATCGTATGGTCTCCTTCGGCAAAAGAGTCGGAACCGACATTCTCCTTTGCCGTAGCTGCCCCGACTATTGATTTTGAATCCATCGAGACGACCGTTTCCATTTTGTCCCCGCGATGGATGTTGAATACCTGGCAGAGAGGACCGAAGCCGTGTGTCGGATAATTGTCTCCGTTATGGCTGATGTTGTATTCCAGTCTCCAGTTGTTGTGGTAACGCTTCCAGAACGGGGCGAGATTATGGATGTAACCGCCTTCTCCATAATATACCTCGCCGAAGAGCCCTTCCTGGGCCATTCTGAGAGTGGACATTTCGAAAATGTCATACACGCAGTTCTCCAGCATCATGCAGTGCCTGCGAGTCTTCTCGCAAGTGTTGACAAGGTCCCAGCATTCCTGGATCGTCATCGCCGCCGGCACTTCTACCGCTACATGCTTGCCTTGGTTCATCGCATAGACAGCCATTGGTGTATGTTTGGTCCAGTCTGTCGAGATGATGACAAGATCAAGATCTTTCCTGCGGCACAATTCTTTCCATGCTTCCTCGCCGATATATTCGTCAGCTGCCGGAAGACCTCTCTCCTTGAGCAGATCCTGACATTTGTCCACATTCTTCTGCTCCAGGTCGCAAAGCGCCTTGATTTCTGTTCCTTCTATGTATGAGAAGCGCCTGACGGCACCGGGGCCCCTCATACCGAGTCCGATGAAGCCGACTCTGACCATGGGTAACGGATCCGACGTCAACTGAAGTGCGGAAATCTGACCGGCTTCCCGGGAAGGAGTTTTCAAGGTGATGACCCCTTCCTTCATTGATGCGGGTACCGATGCGTCGATTTTTCTTGACGTACAACAAATGACGGAAGGAGCAAACAGCAGAAGAAGACTGAGTTTTAATAGTGCTTTCATAAATTTACAGGTACGTCCTGAGTTTAGTGTTACATACAATCACAAATTTGGCGGCTTTTTGATATTGCCATACTATAAATTCGTTCACTAATCTTTATATTTTCGTTCAAATGGTTTATTTTTGTGAAGTATGAAAAAACTGCTGATACCCTTTATATTTCTTTTACTGGCAGCCTTTGATTGCGCGGCCATAACCTGCCGCGTTCCCAATGGTTTGAAGAATCTTTCCACTTCCTCCGTCTATACTATTCAGCAAGATGAACTCGGTGCCTTATGGATTAATTCTTCCAAAGGACTGTTCCGTTACAACGGATGCAGGTTGGAATTGGTTTCACCTCCCCGGGAGAACAATCCAGTGTTGTCCGGCCGTCATATGTACTCGGTCCTCTTCAACAGGATTTACCATAATGATATAAAAGACTATTCCGCTTATGAAATAAAGACGCAGAATGCATCCCTCGTCCGTAGTTCCATGCTAGCGGAAGGTGACTCCCTTTTTGTCGCGGCAAAGAACGTCTTATATGTCTTGAGAGGTGATTCCTTGTCTGTCGAAAGAAGGTTGCCCGAGTCATATAACATAACTGTTTTATTCCGTTTGAACGACGGCAGGCTGATAGCCGGGACTGAGAGATCCGGGCTGATCGGATTGGATTCTGAGCGGACCGTTTCTCTTGTCGGTATGCCGTCCGCTATTGCGGCGCTTTATCAGGGCAAGGATGGTTTGCTTTGGATAGGGCTGAGGGAAGGAGGACTAATAGGCATCGATCTTGAAGATTTCCGGACGGTTTCTTCATACTCAAATGTGGAGGGCGTTCCAATAAACAATCTCAGGTCTATTGCAGCCGATTCAAAAGGTAATATTTATCTTGGCGCCGTAAACGGGTTGTTCGTCATTTCCGAGGATGGTTCGGTCCACGAAGAACTTTTGGATGGCGTGGCCGGGAGGCCGGTTTGTTCCGTGTTCGTTGACCGGGACGATAATCTGTGGGTGGGAACCTATTATTCCGGAGCCTTCTATTTCGACACGAACAGTTTCCCGTTTATCAATATCGACCTTCCTGAGAACGTCAGTACAATCCGGGCGATTGTACAGGACCGGAGCGGAACGTTGTGGATGTGTACCGATAATTTCGGATTGTGGTATACAAAGGATATCCGGGGCAAGTGGTTTAAACTTCCGGGGACGGACAATCTCAAGTACCAGTGCGCGTTTTACGACGAAATCACTGATGCCATATGGTGCGGCGTCTATACCGGTCCGGTCCTTCGTTATGATTGCAGGACCGGAAAGTCCACGGCAATCCCGTATGTCGATACGGATGATTTTTCATCCATAGGACAAACCATACGTATATGCCGTTACGGGGATGATCTGTATTTGGGCGGTACAAACGGGGTCCATATCTTCAACCCTAAAAGGGAGATCCGTATAACCAGGAAACTGCCTGGTTTTGACAGTCGGGTTTCCGACCTTCTTTTTGATTCATCCGGCATTCTGTGGATCGCTTCCCAAGGGCTCTACTACTACGCTCCCGGGGATTGGACGGTCAGGGTGGTTCCGGAGCCTGAAGGGACCGACATTTCCTGGTCGTCGACCCTTATCTCCGACCTTTCTTTGGACGAATATGACAGGTTGTATGTTTCTCTCGTCGGTTCCGAAAACGGGCTGCTCAGGTACGACCGGAAGGAGGTCGAATCATATAATATTGCAAACAGCGGCTTGGCCGACAATCATATAGCATACTCCCTTCCTATAGACGTGAACAAGGTTCTGGTAGGGACAGTCGCGGGATTGTCCATCCTGGATACGAGGGAGCATCATTGCCATAATTACGGATATGAAAGCGGATTGTATCTGAACTCCGCAAGGGGTGGCGCGGCATTGATGCTGGAAGACGGAAGCCTTCTGGCCGGTGGAGGAGACGGGCTGGTGCGCCTGATTCCGGAAAAGCTTAATTGGAAGGATTCCGAACTGCAGATAAACGTCGATGCCATATATATTAATGGTGAGAGGGTTGACAAAGGAATCCGCGCCCCTTTCCTTCAGCATATCGAGCTCGCTCCGGAACAGAAGAACTTCTCGTTCGAGATGGCCGCATTTGACTACCCGTCCGTTTCCGCCACGACGTACTACTACAAGCTGGACGGATATGACAAGTCCTGGCGCGAATTCGACATTTCTTCGCAGGTCAGCTACATGAACATGCGCCATGGACGTTATGTCTTCAGGGTACGTGCGCAGAGAGGGGGTGGGACTGAGGCGGAGAGCATACTTCGCGTGCGTCTTATGCCCACCTGGTATCAGACCTTTGTCGCCCGGGTCTTCTTCATCCTGTTGACGCTTGCAGTCATCTTTATTATATTTTACGGCCTGTGGCAAAGGATGATGCTCTCGGAGAAACTTGCGATGAAGGAGCGGGAGAATGTGGAAAGGACCAGATTCTTCGTGGATATATCATATCGCCTGCGTACGCCTCTTACTTTGATAATAGGCCAGATTGAACGTTTCTTCAGAAATTTCGGATCCAGAACTCCGGGCGTCGAGGATATCGAGGATGTCTACAACAAGGCGAAGCAGATGAGAAGTCTGATATCCGAATTCGTCGATGAGCAGAACGACGCCTTGATAGAGCGTACGGACGACGAAAGTATTGCCATTGCCGTGAAGCATGCCAAATTCTTGAATGCGGTTATAGGTGCGGTGGAAAGAAACCTCTATTCGTCCGATCTCGACATTTCAGTCCTTTGTTCGGAATTGAATATGGGCAAGACCACTCTCACGGCACGTTTGAAAGAGGCTTGCGGAAAAACCCCGCACGAATTCATCGAGGATATACGTCTCAAGCATGCAGCCAGCATGTTGGCGGACGGAACATACCGTGTCGCCGAAGTCTCCGACAAGTTGGGATACAACTCGCCGTCCTACTTCACGGTCCGCTTCAAAAAGAAGTACGGCTGTGCCCCGTCGGATTACCGGGCATCCTGACGCCCGCGTCCTGCGACCATTGCCGCGGCAACGACGGTGGACTGGGAGTTCAGGACGGTGGCGGGGACGTCGCACAGGGTGCCGATGATCATTATGATGCCGGCCATGGCCGGATCGATGCCCATCAGGGAGCAGGTTAGGATCTCGCCGGTCACGCCGCCGTTCGTGACGGCTCCGGAGACTATCGCGGCGAGAATAGCTATGCCGACGCATGCAAAGGCGCTGCCGGCCCCGAGCAGGGGAGTGCCGGCCAGGAGCATCAGGAAGGCGACTTTGCAGAGCCCGCACATCACCGATCCCATCTTAAGGAGATTGGTGCCCAGCGGAATCACCGTGTCGGCGACTTCGCCCGGCAACCCCATGCCCTTGGCTGCAGCTATGTTTCCGGGCATCGCGGCGCTGCTGGATGCAGTCGCGAGGGCGGTAAGCGAAGGCGAGGTGATCTCTTTCCAGAAAGCCTTAAGGCCGTTCCGTCCGCGGAGCCTCAGCACTATAAGCGGGTTCACGACGAAGAAAACCAACGCTGCAGTCGCGCAATAGATGAGGAAAACCTTCAGGTATCCTCCCATCAGGGCCGCGCCGAAGCGGGCGACGGTATCCGCGAAATAGCAGCCGAGCCCTAAAGGCGCCGCTTTCATGAGTATGCCCATCGTCCGTATGGTCACTTCGTTGCCGGATTCCAGAAAGCGGCGGAACGGCTCCCCGCCGGCGCCGGAGACCGAAACTCCAATCCCGGTAAGGGCGGAGAAGATTATGAGGGGCAGCAGATTGAATTTCGAAAACAGGAGGGGGAAGTCCGGGACGCTGAGCGCCGAGGTCAGGGCGGAACCTTCAGCATCCTTCGTCCTGGCCGGAGCCAGGGCGCCGCTATAGTCGAAGCCCTCCCCGAGGGGATTCACGAGGACCACACCGAGGTAGGCAACCAGGCTGCCCAATATCCACAGGATGGCGAACGCGCCCAGGGTGCGCATCAGCACGCTCCCGACCTTGCCGCCGGATTTGAGGCGGCAGAAGGATAGCGTCACGCTGAAAAAGACCAGCGGGACCACGAGAACGAAAAGAAGGTTCAGGAAGATGTCCCCGAGGGGTTTCACGAAGACGGCGGCCTCTTTCCAGAAGCATCCCAGAAGGGCACCGGCCGCGACTCCGCCCAGCATCAGAAGGGCGGACCCGTAGTTTCGCAAAAACTTGCTTGAGGTCTCTTTCACAGGCATAAAGATAGACATAATCTTCCGGAAATGAAACAAAGTGCGTTTTTGGAGTTTAACGAATAAATGTTTATTTTCGCGGAAAACACCTATAACTGTTTATCATGAAAAATATTTTGATCCTAGCACTCACAGCCCTCATGGCTCTTGCTTCATGCACCAAAGACGACAAGACCCTTGAAGGCCGCTGGAACGGGGCACCGGGTGGAAGTGTCGGTGACAATTATGCGTTCTGCGCTGTCTTCAAAGGCGACAACCTGACCCTGTATGTGGTTCCGTGGGGCAGACGGCTTGAGGGTACTTACACCTATGGCGACAACACTATCCATTTTGACATCAAGAAGGGCTATCAGGCTTACACTAATGTAACCTTCGACGAACATGGCAACATGAAATCGTACAGCTGGAGCATTCAGGATGGCCCTGATACGCCACCGAACTTTGATTCAAAGACATTGAAGCTCGCAGCTGGATACAACTGGTATGAAGTGGACGCGAACACCTTAAAGGCTGACAAGGAGTCGTTCTCCTCGTTCAAGTTCGAAATCGTAAGTAAGGGCAAGGCCGAGAGCGACCTTGTTCACAATCCTGTGTTCATCAAGGAGTAACCGCTCCGGATATATAATAAAGACGGGTGACCGCATGGCCACCCGTCTTTATTATATGTTGATGCCTAGAGCTTCGGACCGGCCTTGACGAGGGCCTTGCCGGCGGCGTTGGTCTCGTACTTCTTGAAGTTCTTAATGAACCTCGAAGCGAGATCCTTGGCCTTCTCGTCCCAGATCTTGGGATCCGCATAGGTGTCGCGGGGATCGAGGATGCCGGTATCGACTCCCTCGAGCTTCGTGGGAACCTCGAAGTCGAAGAAAGGAATCTTCTTGGTCGGGGCCTTGTCGATCGAACCGTTGAGGATCGCGTCGATGATACCGCGGGTGTCACGGATGGAGATGCGCTTGCCGGTGCCGTTCCAGCCGGTGTTGACGAGGTATGCCTTCGCACCGCTCTTCTTCATTTTCTTTACGAGTTCCTCGGCGTACTTCGTGGGATGCAGCTCGAGGAAGGCCTGGCCGAAGCAGGCGGAGAAGGTAGGAGTGGGCTCGGTGATGCCGCGCTCAGTCCCTGCGAGCTTGGCGGTGAAGCCGCTGAGGAAGTAGTACTTCGTCTGCTCGGGGGTCAGGATGCTGACGGGAGGCAG
>JAEEGL017234789.1_pt1 | contig 45477 bp, 50 predicted proteins | sample 9134231 | NCBI WGS metagenome assembly JAEEGL01 (sample SAMN16246548, study PRJNA631951) | gut metagenome | biome: gut microbiome; feature: rumen; material: fiber-attached | host: Bos | place: Iran: Karaj | collected 2018-10 | reverse complement strand
TGGGCTGTGGAGAAGAGGATAACGAGCGGCGTATCCCAAACCGCCTTCGATCCGTACGGGACGTGCACCCGCGCCCAGATAGTGACCTTCCTTTACAGAAGTGAGACAAAATAAACAAAAAAGACATGCTCTGCATGTCTTTTTTATTTGCTTGAAAAAACAAACGCACGCTTTGGCGTGCGTTTGCTGGAGCTGTCAGGCAGATTCGAACTGCCGACCTCGTCATTACCAATGACGTGCTCTGCCTACTGAGCTATGACAGCATGGCCCGATGTCGCGATAAATAATATAGCATAGTTGGTATGCCTTGTCAATGCCGATTTTCAAAAAAACAGCCGTCACGTTTGCGCTCTATTTACCATATAATGGCTCAGACGCGGAGGTGTTGATTTGGAGTATGACAGACAGGCCGCGGTAAGCTACGCCCATCGCTGGGCGTACTTCAGAAACCGCGCGTATCAGGATTTTTCAGCCATGGGAGGCGACTGCACAAACTTCGCGAGCCAATGCGTTTTCGCGGGCTCCGGTGTTATGAATCCAACTCCCACCTTCGGATGGTATTATTATTCCGCGTCGAACTACGCCCCTGCATGGACCGGCGTTTCGTTCATATACGATTTTCTCGTTTCCAACCTCGGCCCCGGCCCTTACGGCCGCGAATGCGGCATAACCGAGGTCTTGCCGGGAGATCTCGTACAGATCGCGACCGTGCACGAGCGTTTCCACCATACTCCGGTGATCGTCGCGGCAAACGGCAGCGGCAAAACGGACGGCATACTGGTCGCGGCCCATTCCCGAGACTGCGACATGAGGCCTCTGTCGAGCTATTATCCAAAAAAGATCAGGTTCATACACATAGAAGGAGTGCGTACTTGAAACGCACTTTTTTATTTTTGCATATTTACAAAGAAAAAAATATGCTGTATAATATTTTTTGCTGTGAAAATAGGGGTATAGCTCAGCTGGTAGAGCGACGGTCTCCAAAACCGTAGGTCGAGGGTTCGAAGCCTTCTGCCCCTGCCAAGAAAAAAGCACTGCGAAAGCAGTGCTTTTTTCAACGATGTGCCTTCGCGCGTGAAAGGCGGTTAATTGCTTTTTGTTGCAAACCGAAACTGTTAATCGTATAATCAAATCATCATAGAACTTTTGGGAGGCGATCATTATGATTCTGTTAGTGATCGATATGCAGAAGGCCCTTGTGACCGAGGACTTGTATGCCTTTGATACATTTGTGGACAGCACCGTTCGGCTCGTGGACGCAGCAAGAAAAAACGGAGTTGAAGTCATCTTCGTCCAGCATGACGCCGGCCCCGGCAGCGAGATGTCCGTCGGCGACGAGGGGTTTGAGATCATTGATGCGCTGCGACCCGGAGCGGGAGAAAAAGTATATGTCAAGAACATCAACAGCTGCTTCGGCAACAAGGATTTCAAGACATACTTGGAGCAGCAGGAGGATAAGCGCCTGATTATCATCGGCCTGCAGACGAATTACTGCATCGACGCGACTGTTAAATCCGCTTTTGAACGAGGTTTTGATGTGATCATTCCCGAGGGTAGCAACTCTACCTTCGACAATGATTATATGAGCGGAGAAACCACCGTCAGATATTACAACGAAGACGTCTGGGAAGAACTCGTCGATTCCGTTACGTTCGAACAGGCTATTGAGATGATGGATAAATAAACGATTTCATCATTTGTGCGGCGTTTCATGTGCCTTTTGTTGTTCGCGCCTTTCTTGGTTTTGAACCTTTTGGGTCCGTCCCGAGTACAATAAAAAAGATAAAAGACGATACGTAATTAACAAAGGTGAGTTTATGGCATTGGGACTGCGCCGCGGAACGGTCGCCGTTGAAGCACATGACGGCGAATGGGAAACAACAGCGGCGAAAACGATAGAAAAACTGAAGGATATCCTTAAGGATACGCTGATCGACGCACAGCATGTCGGAAGCACCGCAGTACGGGATATTTATGCCAAACCCATCATCGATATCGCCGCAGGAGTATCGGATCTTACAAAGCTTCTGTCACAAAATCAACTCCTCGAAGAAAACGGCTTTATCTTCCGGGGTCAGGATCATCCCGGACAATACCTTTACGTATGCGGCGACCAGGATCACAGGACTCATCACATACATGCCGTGATCTATCCTTCCGAAGAGTGGAACGGGTATGTGGATTTCAGGGATTATCTGAACTGCCACAAGGATGACGCGGACGCGTACTCCGAATTGAAACGGTCGTTGGCAAAGCAATATCCGAACGACAGAAAAACGTATACCGCCATGAAAGGCGAATTCATCAGCGCGGTGCTGAAGGAAGCGAAGAAATGGCGGCAGGATCAAAAGGTCTGAAGGCCTCTCCCCGATCGTTCCGCTTCAAAGATAACGATCTGCTTATGCTGATAAGAAAAAACGGCCGCTTACCGGGCGGCCGTTTTTTCTTTTAAGTAATATAGAAGGAGACAGACAGCGTATGCCGATCGGGTCGGCCCGCTTACATCACTACATTACCACGCTAAAGTGATGATGTCAAGAGTTTTTTTGAGAACGTCGCGCTTATTCCGGAATCTCGCCGTTCGGTCCGGGCTCGCCGTATTTGTCCTCCGGTATAACGTAATCTTTTACCGGCTCGAGATCGGCTTCGGGATCCATTATCACATAGTAATGATCCGTCGTCATAGCCTCCGGTTTATCGATGAACTTTATCGCGACCGCAACGTCGGGCGATATGCCTTTTATCTCGTAGATCTCTGCTCTGAGGTGTTCGTTTGTAAGACTGACGCCCTGCGCGTTTTTCCAGCCGGCAGTGACGTCCACGTCACCTATCTTCTCCCCTATCCTGTTTTCATCGATCACACGACCGCCTTTATAATCCGAAAAGCTGCCGCTGTCCACGGAGTAGACATATTTTTTATCCAATATGAGTTCCTGAGCAGGTTTAAGCAATCCGAAAGATGCGGATATGCCTATCACCGCCACGATCGCGGCTGCGGCCGAGGCAATCTTAATCAACAGTCTGTTTTTTATGTTTACGGCGGGCCCGCTGTCGGCAGCTCTGATCATATCGTCGTCGATCTGCCCGATGGCGCGCATGACTATTTCGTTTTTCATATTATAAAGCCTTCCTTTTTCAAGTATTCCGCCAGGCGGTCTCTCGTGCGCTTGAGCATCATGAGCGTTTTGCTTTTTCCGTATCCGAAGCGTTTGCAGATGCTCTCCGTAGAATCGCAGTACCAGTATTTGCGCACGAAAACGTTTCTTTCATTTTCCTTCAGCGAGCGCAGAAAGTCGGATATTGCCGAAGCGAGCTCCGCGGTCTCAACGTGGGAGGCGACGTCGGAGTCTCCGATCATCTGCTCTATCTCGTCAAACGGGACGCACGCCTCTTTGGATATCCGTTTCTGTGCCTTGCGCCTTCTCCACATATCTATCGCCTTTTCTCTTGTAAGCTTGCCCAAATATGTTTTGAGGTCGGCCGGCCTTTGAAGAGGGATGCTTTTCCACGCCGCCATCATAGCGTCGCTTACACATTCTTCCGCGTCGAGCACATTGTGCAGGATGTTTTCGGCGATGGCCATGCAGTAGGCCTCATAACGGCTTTTTGCGTCGGATATGGCGCTTTCATCCCTGTTTATGAATTTTTCCACTATCTGATTATCATTCATTTGACGCCTCCTTTCACCGAATGGCCATTCACTATTATACCCGCAGAAAAAACGTAACGATCACATTTCGGATCATCACGGCCTGTTCACATAGACATCATATTATGTTTGTGATATATTTTCTAATGTAAAAAGATAACAGATCGGACGGGTTTATGAAAAAGATCGACTTGTCTCTTTCCGGCACGGTATTCAAGCTCGCAGCTCCCACCATGCTCGAGCAGCTCATGCATACCGCCGTACAATATATAGACACCGCTATGGTGGGCTCGCTGGGCACGGCGGCTACCGCCGCGGTAGGGTCTACCACTACCGTAAACTGGCTCACCGGCTCCACCATCTCCGCCATAGGGATAGGGTTCCTCGCTTATATTTCCCAGGCGAGAGGCGCGAAGGATTTTGAAAGAGCGCGCAGAGCGGCGGCCCAGGCCGTATTCGTCATGCTGGTGACCGGCGTACTGTTTACAGCGGCTTCCCTATCCCTCGCCCGCTTCATACCGAAATGGATGCAGGTCGACGAATCGGTGCGAGGACTCGCCTCGTCCTATTTCTTCATATTCTACACTCCCATGCTTTTCCGCGCGGCAAGCCTTCTTTTCGGCACTCTGCTGCGCGCCGCGGGCGACACCAAGACCCCTATGATGTCGGGCATACTGGTGAACGTCGTCAACGTCGTTTTGAACTTCCTTCTGATATTCGAGCCCCGCACCCTGCACGTTTTCGGCTTGAGCTTCCATATATGGGGCGCCGGCATGGGCGTCGTCGGCGCCGCTTTGGCGTCGGCGATAAGCTTCGTCGTGGGCGGCATCGTCATGACAGCGATGCTGATGAAAAATCGCGAGATATCGCCGAAGGGCTACTCCATAAAGCCCGACAGACAGATCCTGTCCCCCTGCCTCAGAGTAGCCTTTCCCGCCATGATGCAGCGTTTCGCCACGAGCTTCGGGTACGTCGTATTCGCGTCAATGATAAACTCCACCGGAGAGACGGCGACCGCGGCGCACACGGTGGCTAATACCGTGGAGTCGGCCTTTTACATACCGGGATACGGCATGCAGACGGCGGCCGCCACGCTTACCGGCGAATCCATAGGCGCAAACGACAAAAAGCGGCTCAAATCGGTCTGCTCGTCCATACTCGTGATAGAGCTCGGCCTCATGCTCCTGTCAGGCGCGCTTCTGTTTTCTTTCGCGCCGTTCATGGCGAGTCTTTTTTCAAAGGATCCCCAAGTCATCCGCCTCAGCTCGACCGTCTTGCGCATGGTGGCGCTTTCCGAGCCGTTTTACGGCGTTTACGTGGTCTTGGACGGTGTCCTTCAGGGCGCCGGCAACACGAAGATCCCGTTCGTCATCAACGTAGCTGGGATGTGGGGCATACGCATACTCGGCACTTTTATCGCAGTGGGCCTGCTGCATCACGGTCTGGTTGCCGCGTGGGGCGCCATGATATGTCACAACCTCATGCTGTTCGCGGTATACGTCTTGTATTACCGTTCAGGAAAATGGCACCGAATAATGAATAAATGACGGCGGACGCGCGCCGATTTGAAATCAGACAGAAACAATGATATAATAATTTATTATTTCAAACAGACTCGCAAAAAGGAGCATTATGAAACGTCCTATAAAGCTTCGATCATCCCCTTTCAAGATAATCGTCGCATGCTTTTTGTTATTGATACTGGCAGGTACGCTGCTTCTGATGCTGCCCATATCCTCGAAAGAGCACGGCGGCACCAGCTTCGGCGACAGTCTGTTCACGGCCACGAGCGCTGCGTGCGTGACCGGCCTTATAGTCAAAGACACCGCTACCTACTGGTCGGGCTTCGGCCAGGCCGTTATACTCGTGCTCATACAGGTAGGCGGAGTGGGCGTCGTGACGGTGGCAGTTTTCATCGCGTCCATCGCAAGGAAAAAGCTCGATCTCGTCTATCTCGGCACAATGCAGGAATCAATCTCGGCTCCCAAAATGGGCGGCATTATCGGACTTACAAAATTCCTTTTGAAGATAACGCTTGCGGTCGAGCTTTCGGGAGCGGTGCTTTTGAGCACGGTGTTCTGTAAGGAATTCGGGTTTTGGAAGGGCGTCTGGTACTCGGTCTTTCATTCGATCTCGGCCTTCTGCAACGCGGGCTTCGACCTTATGGGCGTGCGCAGTCAGTTCTCCTCGATGACCGGCTTTTCCGCAAACGGGATAGTCAGCCTTTCGCTCATCCTTCTTATCGTCATAGGCGGCCTCGGCTTTGCCACGTGGGAAGATATAAAGCAGAACAAGTTTAAATTTAGAAAATACAGGCTTCAGAGCAAGCTCATACTTATAACTTCGGCAGTCCTTCTTCTGCTGCCTGCCGTATACTTTTTTTTCTTCGAGTATGCCGCCCTCCCGGCAGGCGAACGCATACTCTGCTCTGCGTTCCAGTCGGCGACGGCAAGGACCGCAGGTTTCAACACTACTGATCTTGCTCAGATGAGCCAAAGCGGTCAGTCTATTCTTATAATCCTTATGCTCGTTGGCGGCTCGCCAGGCTCCACCGCAGGCGGAATGAAGACAACAACTTTGGCCGTCCTTTTGCTTTCGATGGCGGCTGTGTTTCGCAAAAAGAACAACGTGGAATGCATGGGAAGGCGCATCTCCGACGGTGCCGTCCGACATGCGATAACCATTCTCGTCATGTATTTCTCGCTGTTTTTCCTGTCGGCAATTCTTATAAGCAACGTGGAAGGCCTTCCCTTTTTGCCCGTTCTTTTTGAGACCGCGTCCGCCGTGGGTACCGTCGGTCTTACCCTTGGTATAACCCCGACGCTCGGCGCTTTGTCTCGCGCAGTATTGATATTTTTGATGTTTTTCGGCAGAGTCGGAGGTTTGACTCTCATATACGCCACCCTTAAGCAAAGTTCAAACTACGCTACGCTGCCGCAGGAAAACGTTACCGTTGGATAAGGAGGGTTAAAAAATGAAATCTGTTTTACTTATCGGCTTAGGAAGATTCGGCAAGAGCGTTGCCGAAAAGCTTAATGAAATAGGCGCGCAAGTTCTTGCTGTCGATAAGGATGAAGACAAAGTCAACGCAGTTTTGGACTTAGTGACCGGCGCACAGATCGGCGACAGCTCCAACGAAGCCTTTTTGAAAAACATCGGCGTAGATCACTTTGACGTATGCATCGTGGCCATCGGCGAAGATTTCAAAAGCTCGCTCGAAACCACCTCTCTTTTAAAAGAGTTGGGTGCAAAAAAGGTGGTCTCCCGCGCATACTCCGACGTCCATAGAAAATTCCTTCTCAATAACGGCGCGGACGAAGTGGTCTATCCGGAAGAACAGCTCGGCAACTGGACCGCGGTCAAATACAGCTACGATCAGATACTCGACTTTATCGAGCTGGACGGCGATTTTTCCATCTACGAGGTCGTGGTGCCGCAGGAGTGGTACGGCAAAACGGTCGAGCACCTCAACATAAGGAAGAGGTTCGATCTCAACCTGCTCGCCATAAGAGTGAACGGCAGCGTCAGCATGCCGGTCACGGCCGAAACCGTTTTCGGAGAATGCCAAACCGTGCTGGTTCTGGGCAAGCTCAAGGACGTCCACAGGTGCTTCAAATTATAAAGAGCCGGAGGATGTCCCCCGGCGTCTTGAAAAAGCGGAAGTGATTCCGCTTTTTTATTCGTGATTTTTGATGAATCTCATGATCAGACTGGCGCATTCGGCGCGCGTTATCCCGTCGAGCGGCGCGAGAGTATCGCCGCTTCTGCCGGTCATTATCCCTTCGGCTCTGGCCCACGATACGGCCTTGACCGCCCAGAAGCTTACCTCGTCCGAATCTGAATAGTCGGAGATATCGGCGCGTTTGTCCGTGGGATAACCCTTGTACGCGGCATACCTCATCATGATCGCCGCCATCTGTTCGCGGGTCACCGGATCGTCCGGGCCGAAGCGCCCGTCGCCATAGCCGAACACTATACCGTTTTCGCTCGCCCACACTATACCCTTGGTATACCAAAAGCCGTCCGCGACGTCGGAAAAGACGTTCCCGGCGTCGGTTTCTGGGCGCCCCTCCAGCCTGTAAAGCACGGCCACCAGCATAGCGCGGCTGAGTTCTCCGTCGGGATCGAAGGTCGTGTCGGTCACGCCGTACATGATGCCGTTCGACACGGCGTAATCCACGGCGGCGTGGTACCAAAGCCGCTGATCGACGTCTTCATACTTTGCAGACGGGCAGTCGTGGGCGGACGATCCGCTCGCGGGGATGATCTCGGTCTGAACGTGGGACGGATCGTTTTTGCAGACGCGGCGGCGCTCGCCGCTTGCGGTCTCGGTAGCGGGCCTCACCGTCTGCCACTCGCCCCAGTCGTGCCCGAGCGCCGGTATTACGGCGCTTTCGATCTCGTTTTGTCCCTGAGCGTCGCTGAACATCCTGCCGCACAGTCTGCAGACGTAATGCTCGGCCTGTCCGTCATTTTCACATGATGCGGGAAAACCAGCTGCGTACTCCAGCTCATGGACGCATCCCGCCGAAGGCGTGTCGCTTCCTCCGGCCGCCTCTTTGGAAATTATGACGAGCAAAAACTCTTCGGTATCGGGTACGACGATCTGCCCCTGCATCAGTCCGTTTTGGTCCTGAGTGAGGGCGCAGCCCTGATGGTTTTTGTTGTCATAGCGAAGGGTCACAGCGTAATTGATCCAGCCCTCCGCGTTTTCCACGGTCACGGTGATGCGTTCGCCCGGCGCGAAGTTTTTTTGATCGGTATCGGAAAAGGGCTCTTCGTTTATCATTAGGCCTGCTATCCGGCCGTTTCCGAAGCTGCCCCTCCAGCCGGTGCATAAAACGCCGGCCCCGGCAAACGCCGCGCAGGAAAGCATAAGCGCGATGCAAAGCGCCAATATGAATGCTGCTGTTCTTTTCATTTCGTTCACCTTCACAGGAGTTTCAACGAAAGACCGGCGGACGGGATATGGTCGCTGAAAAGCGTCCACGGCTCGGTCTCCGGTGGCGGGCATACGAAGCAGACCCGCTCCTGCGTCCCGGGATCGTCAAACGCCAGCACGAAGGACCAGAGCGCCACGTTGCCGTTTTGCCGCGCGCCGTATCTTCCGTCTCCCCAAAGGGGCATGGCGCGCGAGGCGAACTGTACCCTTACCTGATGGGTGCGGCCGGTATTGAGCCTTACCTTGGCGAGACTTAGTCCGTTCTTGACGCAAAGGGTCTCAAACCACAGCGACGCGGTCTTTACTCCCTTACGCACCCTTTTTACCACGAACGTCTTTCCCTGCCGTCTGTCGACGAAAAGCAGGTCTTTATATTCTCCGCAGGGCTCGCCTATCTCTCCGCAGGCCACCGCGAGATAAAGCCTCGCGAGCTTTGAACGGCTGCGGTCGCTCAGCGCTGCGGCGCACTCCTTTGTGAGCGCATAGACCATCACCCCGCCAACCGCCTGATCAAGGCGGTGAACACAGTAAGGAACGCTCTGCGTGTTCAGCTCGCGCTGTATCAGAGCGGGCATATCCTTTTCAGAGTCTGCCCCTATGGGTTTTTCACAAACAACGTATCCGTTTTTACAGCAAAGTATACGCATTTTCCCTCTGAGTCAAAAAAAGGAGCGCATGAGCGCTCCTTTTTTATTGATATGTCAGACCTTGAAGTTTACCGAAGTATCTCCCTGAAGGTTGGTTCCGAAGACGTAATCCTTGCCGGGAAGGATGGCGTTGAGCACTATACCCACGATGGCGGCGATGGCGAGGCCGGAAAGGTTGATCGCTATGCTGCCGATGTTGAATATGATGCCCTGGGTGGCGCCGGTGCCGTACTTGATCCCGATGGCCAGGACCAGGATAAGGGCGGCGATGATTATGTTGCGGCTCTTGGTGAAGTCGACCTTGTTCTCAACAACGTTGCGAACGCCGACCGCAGAGATCATTCCGTAAAGCACCAGGCTGACGCCTCCGACGGTCGCGGTGGGCATGGAAGCGACGACCGCGGCGAATTTCGGGCAGAAGCTGAGGACGGCAGCGAACACGGCGGCGATGCGGATGACCATAGGATCGAACACTCTGGAAAGCGCGAGAACGCCGGTGTTCTCACCATAGGTGGTGTTGGCCGGTGCGCCGAACAGAGCGGCTATGCTGGTGGCAAGACCGTCGCCCAGCAGGGTGCGGTGCAGGCCGGGATCTTCAACGAAGTTCTTGCCGACGGTGGAAGAGATGGCGCATATGTCGCCGATGTGCTCTACCATGGTGGCAAGGGCTATGGGCATGATGGTGATGATCGCCGAGATGAGCATGCCGGTATCAAGATTGCCTCCGAAGATGGAAAGCGCAGTATCGCCCCATTTGAAGGGGAGGCCGATCCAGGCGGCTTCGGAAACGTTCTTTGCAAGAGCTGCGCGGGAAGCAGGATCAATGATTATGGAGAACACGTAGCTGGCTACGACGCCCAGCAGGATGGGGATTATCTTCCACATTCCCTTGCCCCAGATGTTGAAGGCAATGACGACGATTATGGCTACGAGAGCGACCCACCAGTTGCTGGAGGCGCTGCCGATGGCGCTGCCGGAAAGGGTAAGTCCGATGGCTATGATAACGGGACCGGTAACAATCGGCGGGAAGAAGCGCATGACCTTCTGAGTGCCGAAGATCTTGAACAGAAGGGCAAGCAGCAGGTACAGCAGACCGGCGCAGGCCACGCCGAAGCTGGAATAGGTCAGCGGGATGTTGGCGCCGGAGGCGGTAACAAGGCCGTAAGCGCCGAGGAAAGCGAAGCTGGAGCCGAGAAACGCGGGGACCTTACGCTTGGTGATAAGATGGAAAAGCAGCGTGCCGAGTCCTGCAAAAAGCAGGGTAGCGGAAACGGACAGTCCGGTCAGCGCGGGCACCAGAACGGTGGAGCCGAACATCGCGAACAGATGCTGGAAGCCGAGAAGAAGGGTTTTCCCGGTACCCAGAGTGCGGGCGTCGTATACCGCTTCCTGCAGCTCGGCGCCTTTGGGTTCTTTTGCCATGATCATCTCTCCTTTGTTTTAATGAATATATGTTCAGTTATGATCGCTCGTCAAATCCATAAGGAAAACGCCGGTATCCCCGTCCGCAGGCGGAACGTGCACCTCGACCATCTCGGTGTGGGACGTCGGGACGTTTTTACCTACGAAATCCGCCCTGATCGAAAGCTCTCTGTGTCCCCTGTCAATAAGCACCGCGAGCTGCACGCAGGCGGGCCTTCCCTGGGAAAACACGGCATCGATGGCGGCTCTTGCCGTGCGCCCGGTATAAAGGACGTCGTCCACGATGATCACCGTTTTGCCCTCGACGGAAAACGGCAGCGCCGCCGATCTTACCACAGGAAAATCGGCCGGGTGGGTCAGATCGTCCCTGTAAAAATGAATGTCTATGCTGGAAAACGGAACGTCCCTGTCCTCTATCGCGAGGATGTTGTCGCGTATCATTTCGGCAAGGGGTTCCCCCCTGCTTTTTACGCCCACAAGGACAAGATTCTGCGCGCCGCGGTTGCGCTCCACGATCTCGTGAGAGATGCGAACGAGCGCTCTGTGAACGGCCGTTTCGTCCATTATCCTGGCCTTAAGCTCCATTTTACCTCCGAAAAAAGAGGCCCTGCCGCAAAGGCAAGGCCGTAACTGTTCGCTTATGGATTGACCGTTACAAGACTTGCCAGCATCTCGTGCTGTTTTAAAATCTCCGTCGGTGGTATTATATGATAACGGTCAAACATTGTCAATAAAGGGATGGCAAAATAATCAAAAAAATTGTCGATCACATCTTGAAAAACCGCCGCTTTTGTGAGAAGATATATGAAGATTATGTAAACCTCGAGGTGAGCCGTGGCAAGAAACAATTATCAGTATTCAAGACATACTACAATGCAGAAAAAGCGCAGAGCAAGACGCGCTCTGCTGCTTGTCGGATTTATCATTCTTATAGGGCTGCTGATTTTCGGCGCCGTGAAGCTGTTCAAAAAGCCCGCGGAAAACGAACCGCCGAAGGATACGACGAGCTCGTCCTCCACTACCACGACCACCGCGTACTCCACTACCACGACCACCGCGCCTCCCACCACGACGACCACGGTCAACGACGCCGAAAAAGAGAAACGCTCGTCCTATAAGATATGCATAGATCCAGGGCACGGATATGACGACCCTGGCGCCGTATCCGATCTCAGCGGCGGGCTTTACGAAAAAGACGTCAACCTGTTCGTGGCTCTCGCCCTCAGGGACAAGCTTGAAGCGATGGGCTTCACCGTCATTATGACGCGCGACAGCGACGTTCCTCCCTCCACCATCGTCCCGTCCAAGACCGGGCTCAAAAAGCTCAGTCTTACCGATCGCTGCAATATAGCCAATTCAAGCGCATGTGATCTTTTCGTGTCCCTTCACTGCGACTCGTGCGAGGTCGAGTCCATAAACGGATGCTGCATATACTATTATATAGACAACTCTCCTTATATAGCCAAATACGCGGAGTTCGTGCTGAATAGCCTCAAGGCCATCCTTCCCGATCAGGATTACACCGTTGAAGGTAATACTCGCGCCAAATCCTATCAGGTGTGCCGCAACGTGACCATGCCCTCCATTCTTATAGAAATGGGCTTCATCACCGGCAACAAGGACGCCGTCGATTTTGCCAGCGAGCAGTGGCGTCAGGATTTCGCTCAGGGAATCGCCGACGGCATTCTCGCGTTTTACGAGGCGTACGGTTCCTGATAATTTTCTCTTGACTTTGCCGTGTCGTCATGTTAATATGGCAAAGTATTCAAAAAGCGAAGACGGGAAAGAGTAAGAAACGCGGTCCTCGTTCAGAGAAGAAGCGGTCGGTGCGAGCTTCTGCAGGGCGGTTTCCCAAAGCCATCCCCGAGCTCCCCTGCCCAAAGCCGCGGCGAGTATGCAGAGGCGTGTTCCGCGTTAAGGAGATCGACTCAAGTCGGCCAAGTGCGGGGTCTTCCCCGAAGTTAGGTGGTACCACGGATAATCAATTCGTCCTAACCGTTAAGGTTAGGACTCTTTTTTTAGGAGTTGTAAAGAATGAGATACCTCAAAGCAAAAACAATGGATCACGTTACCTACGACATAAGAGGCCCCATCCTCGAGCTTGCGGACAGCATGGAGGAGCAGGGCGAGCAGATACTGCGCTTCAACATAGGCAATCCCGCGGCCTACGGCTTCAAGGCGCCCTCCGAGCTTATGGACGAGCTGCAGCTCCATCTGTCCGAAGCGCAGGGATACTCCAATTCCCGCGGCCTCAAGCAGGCGCGCATCGCCGTCGCGGAGAGGGCGGCGCAAAAGGGCATAGTCGGAGTCACCCCGAGGGACGTATACACCGGAAACGGCGTCAGCGAGCTCATAATGATGAGCATGCAGGCTGTTCTTGACCGCGATGACGAGATACTTGTGCCCGCTCCCGACTATCCGCTTTGGACCTCGGCCATAAACCTTTTCCGCGGAAGGCCCGTCCACTACATATGCGACGAAAAAGCCGACTGGTATCCCGATATCGACGATATAAAGCGCAAGATAAGCCCCCGCACCAAGGGCATAGTCATAATCAATCCAAACAACCCCACGGGCGCCCTTTACCCGCGCGAGATACTGGAGCAGATCATAGAGATCGCCCGCGAGAATGAGCTCACTATTTTTTCGGACGAGATATACGAAAGGCTGATAATGGAGGGCGAGCACGTTTCCACGGCCGCGCTTGCACCCGACCTTCCGGTTTTCACTTACAACGGCCTTTCAAAGTCCCACCTGCTCACCGGATACCGCTGCGGCTGGATGACCCTTTCCGGCCCCCGCAAAGACATAAAAAGCTATGCCGAAGCCATGGACGTTCTGGCCTCCATGCGCCTTTGCTCGAACGTTCCCGCCCAGTCCCTCATACCCGCGGCCCTTGCCCACGGCGACGCCACGCGGCAGCTGTATATGCCGGGCGGCAGGATGTGGGAGCAGCGCGAGATCGTTTACAACGGTCTTTCCGCGATCGACGGAGTGAGCGTCGTGAAGCCCAGGGCGGCTTTTTACATCTTCCCCAGGATAGACGCCAAAAGGTTCGGCATAACCGACGATCAGGCCTTCGCGCTTGAGCTGTTAAAGCAAAAGAAGGTACTCATAGTCCACGGGAGCGGCTTCAACTGGCCCGAGCCCGATCATTTCCGTATGGTCTATCTTGCGGAATGCGACGTGCTCTCAGAGGCTGTCAGGAGGATCGGAGATTTTCTCGGCAATATGTGATCAATACAGAAGCCTGCGCACAGAAATCTGCGCGCAGGCTTTTTATTTGTCACCATGGGCGGGCATTCGACATATAATACAATACAAATCTTCGGAGGTATTGTTTATGTTAGATCAGCAGGCGATGGCAAAGGCCATGCTTTCCACCCCTCAGGGCGGTAAAATAATAAAAGCGCTCAACAGATTCAACGAGATATGCCGCACTCCCGGCGGACGCGATCTTCTCGGCATGCTTTCGGGTCCCGGGGCCGAAGCTTTGAGTACGGCGGCGAAGGCGGCCCTTGCGGATACGAACGAGCCCGGCCGAGCGATGATGTCCTCTCTCTTATCGACCAAAGACGGCACCGCTCTTCTCGCAAAGCTCATAGAGGCCGTTGGGATATGAAATGAACGGTACGGGTGAGTTCGCGCTGGACGGCGAAGGACTGAAAAAGCTGGCGGAGCTTGCTTTTGCAGCGGCCGGAGAACGCTCTGCCGACCTGGAGCAGACCGCATCGCCCGCGCCTAAGTTTTCCGACGCCGTTCCCAAGATACTCAGCGCCATCGCCGGAGGAGAAGGCAACATCTCCCCGGAACGGTTGAATCTGATAAAAGCTCTGAAGCCTTATCTTCAGGACAGTCGCGCCGCTGACGTAGACAGAGCGATAAGGATGGCCAACGCCGCAAGGGCCGCTTTGGGATTGCTTGGGAGATGATGATGCTTGTTCAACAGATACGTCCCGTCGAGCCTGCCGTGGCCGACGGATGAAAAAGATCTCTCCCGCCCCGCGGGAGAGATCAAAAAAACCGGTATTGATTCATTGTTCGGCGGGAAGCTCAAGGTTCCCCGTCTGAACGCAGACACCGTCCTGCTTTTGGTCATCGCCTATTTTCTCGTGGCGGATCCGGGCGATGAAAAGCCCCGTCCCGAAATATTAGTGATACTGGGGATCCTTCTCATACTCGGCTTTTAATAGGGCGCCGATCCGTCCGGCAGCGTGAACGTTCCGTCGGGCGGCGAGGTCACCTCCAAAACCGAGGTCTCCATGCTGTAGACCGTTTTGCCCTCTTCCGAAAGAGAAGCGGAAACGAGCAGACCTACGTCTATGGAAACGGTGAAACTCCATTCTCCGCCGGTCTCCGAGTCGCGCCACGTCATAATGATGACCGGATTCTGATCGACGTTCGCAAACTCGGCGGAAAGTATCTGCGCGGTGTCGGCCGAAAGCAGCTCGCGCCAGTCAGGAGTCAATGATATGTCTTCTATGTCCTTCTCCCCTCTGGGGCCCGCGTAATATCTTCTTTCGCCCTTGTCCCAGCAGTAATACGATCTTTCGGTGAGCAGCTTTTCCTTTTCCGCCGTACCCGAAACGCTGCATCGGCAGTTCAACCCGCTCACCCACGATCTTACGCTCATGACGCTGGAGCTTTCACCGTAGTAAAAGGTAACGGCAGCCGATTTTATATACTCGTCCGGCGTCATCAGGGTGGCGAGGACCTGCCGGACGTTGTCCGGCGTCAGCTCCACCTTTGAAGCGTACGACCTGTTCTCGCGGGAAATGTCCACTTTGTCCGCGCCGATCTGGCCCTGGTTGGGAAGAACTATGCGCAGGGTCTCGTTCCGGTTCGAAAAGGTCGGGATAAGGACAACGGCAAGGATACCGGCGATGACTATAACGCCGATTACCGCGATGGAGATCACGTCTCTTTTCCTGTGCACCTTTACTCCCCGTTTCCGTAAAACGCTTTATCGGTTTTCGCCGTCGCGCCTGCTTTGTTCCCGGGCGCGCCGGCGTTTTTCATTGTATGTTATCGCAAGCGATACCGCCATGGATACCAGTATAGCCGTGATAAGTATGATGGTCTTCAGCCCGCGGCTGGTCGTAAGCACCACGGCGCACAGCCCGAGTCCCAGGCTGAATATGTAAAGAATGGTGACCGCCTGCTTCTGGTTGAAGCCCATGCTTATGAGCTTGTGATGGAAATGATCCTTATCCGCCTTCATGGGATTTTGTCCCTTTATCGTGCGGCGGATTATCGCGAAAGCCGCGTCGAAAATGGGAAGGCCCAGGATCAAAAAGGGTATCGCGAAAGAGATAAGCGCGTAGAATTTGAACATGCCCTGGACCGAAAGCACGGCCAGCATATAGCCCAAAAACTGCGAGCCCGTATCTCCCATGAATATCTTGGCGGGGTTGAAATTGAACGGCAGAAAGCCCACGCACGCGCCGGCCAGCGCCGCAAGGAAAATGACGAGATGCCACTGCCTGCCGACGACGGCTATGACCAGCATGATTATGGCCGAGATCGCCGAAACTCCCGCCGCAAGGCCGTCAAGCCCGTCGATGAAGTTGACCGCGTTGATGATGCCGACGATCCAGATAACGGTCACCAAAACCCCCCACGTCCCGAGGTTGGAGTAGCCCACCGAGGAGAAGGGGTTGAACATGACGTTTATGCGAACACCCGCCAGAACGGGAAGGATCGCGGCGCATATCTGCCCTATAAGTTTGGGGATGGGCTTCATCGCCTTGATGTCGTCGACAACGCCCAGCGCCAGTATGACCACGGCGCCGAGAAGTATGAACCAGTTTATCCTGCCGTATCTGGTAAAAATAAGACTTCCCGCCAAAAATCCCGCGAAGATCGCAAGACCGCCTATCAGGGGTATGGGGTGATCGTGCATCCTGCGGTTGTCTCTCGGCACGTCGACGGCGCCTATCCTGACCGCGATCGCTTTTACCAGGGGCGTTGCGGCGAAGGCCACCGCCATCGCGACGATGAACGAAAATAACGGCTTTATGTTTTCCATACGTCAAAACCCTATTATCCCTGTCTTTTTATAAACCTTATTCAGCGTGCGCGCCGCGGCTCTTGCCGCCCGCTCCGCGCCGCTGCGGGCCACCTGCTCAAGGTAATCCTGGTTTTTGAGCAGATAATCGGTCTTTTCCCTGAAGGGGCGCAGGAATTCCACTACGGCCTCTCCGCACGCGGTCTTGAATTCACCGTAGCCCTTGCCCTCGAACTCTTTTTCCACCTGCTCAACCGTCTTGGAGGTCGCTTCGCCGTATATGGTGATAAGGTTGGTGACACCGGGCTTGTCGGGCGAGCAGACTATCCTGCTGTCGGAATCGGTCACGGCGCGCTTGAACTTTCTCATTATATCCTCGGGCCTGTCGGAAAGGTATATGCAGGAGTTGGGGTCTTCGTCTGATTTGCTCATCTTCTTTTCCGGGTTCTGAAGACTGCATATCCTCTTGGCGCCGGTATCGTTTATCAGGGGTTCGGGCACCTTGAACACGCTGCCGTAAACGCCGTTGAATCGGTTTGCGATATCGCGGGCGATCTCGACGTGCTGCTTCTGATCCTGACCCACGGGCACGAGATCGGCCTGATAGAGCAGGATGTCGGCCGCCATCAAAACGGGATATGTGAAAAGGCCGGCGTTTATATTGTCGGCGTTTTTCTGCGATTTGTCCTTGAACTGGGTCATCCTTTGAAGCTCGCCGAACATGGCGTAGCAGTCGAGTACCCACGCAAGCTGAGAATGGGCCGGGACCTGGCTCTGGATGAACACTACGCTTTTTTCGGGGTCTATCCCCGCCGCAAGAAGGTTGGCAAGAGCCGAATAGGTGCTTTTGCGCAGATCGGCCGCTTCCCTGCGGACGGTGAGGGCGTGAAGATTCGCTATCATATAAAAGCAGTCGTAATCCTGCAGCTTCTGCCAATTCAGAACGGCTCCGAGATAATTGCCCAAGGTGAGATTGCCGGAGGGCTGTATGCCGCTGAGTACGGTCGGTTTCTTTACGATCTCGTCCATAAAAATATCCTCTTGAATCAAAAATGTCATAACATACTAAATTATCTTATCATAATAAACCAAAAAGGGCAACATCAAACCTTCGTCGGCGAATATTCTTCCGCACAGGAGGAAAAATACACCATATCCGATACAAGGAGTGATGTTATGAAAAAGCATACGACCCTCATTTTGTTTCTCGCCCTTTTGGCGTGCGTCGGCTTCGCCGCGGCGGGACATTATATGAAAATTGCGGAGGAATATGAAGAGTACAAAAAAACCGAGCTCACCCAGGCGCTGGGGCGTCTGTCGTCTCACGTGAGCGCCATGGGGCAAAATCTCAAAAAACTGCAGAACGCAGACGGACAAACCGGCGTTTTTTCGACTGCGTCCGAGATCTCCTATCACAGCCGATCCGCGGGAGAACTTTTGAGCATGTTCGCGGGGCAGGACGGCAAGCTCGATAACATAGATCTTTACGTCGACAAGGCGGGAGACTACTGCCTTTCCCTCGGCCGCGGCGGTATGGACGCATCGGACGCCGAAAACGTGCGTACTCTCGGACAGGCCCACGAAAAGCTCGAGAGCGGCATAAACGACCTTTTGTCCCGGGTGATAAACGGCACGCTTGAAACCAAGGATCTTGAGAGCGAGTTTTCAAAGCTTGATTCATCCTTCCCAGACGTTCCCCTCACCTATGACGGAGCATATTCCGATCACCTGAAGGACCGCTCCCCTTCTCTTACGAGCACGCTTGAAAAGATGGCCCCCGAAAAAGCGCTGACCAACGCCGCCTGGTATCTGTCCCTGCCCGAAAGCTCGCTCCGGGCCGCGGGAGAAAGCTCGGGCGCCTCGCCCTGCTATATCTATCAGGGCGAAGGATATACCGTTTTCATCACCAAGGCCGGAGGCCTGCCCGTTTTCTTTTCGAAGCAGGGGCAGAACGAAAGCGCCCGCTTGAGCTGTGAGCAGGCGCTCGACGCCGCCTCAAAATGGCTTGAGGCGCACGGATTTTCCGATATGCAGAACATTAACGCGGACTGCGGCGAATACGAGCTTTACGCAGAGTATTGCTACAGCTCGCAAAACGTCCTTTTTTACCCCGACAAGGTGCGTCTCACCGTGTCCCTCGCCGACGGCACGGTGACCGGGATGGACGCGTCGGAGTTTATAATGAACCATAAAAGCCGTCTGATCAACGCTCCGGCTCTTACTTCGAAAAACGAAAGCTCTCGTCTGTGCGTCATACACAGCCCTGGCAAAAACGAGGTCTTGTGCTGGGAAGAGCCTCTGCAGGGCGGCGCCTTTTCATATCGCGACGCCGCGACTGGCGAACAGATCGACGTCAGAGTCGATTGAAAAACTCCTCTATCTCCTGCCTCGAGCATTGGACCGCGCCCTGGGCAAAGCCGTCTTTTCCGCCTCCGCGGCCGGAAAGGGCGGCGTTCATCTTTTTGAAAAGATCGGGCTGCTCCGGAAAATCTATCGCGTACCTGAAAACGCCGGCGTCCTCACAGAAGACGGCGCACCCGCCGCGCGAGGGCGACAGCGCTAGACAGAGCGTACGCAGCTGGTCGGAGCATGCGCCCCGCACAAAAAACACCTTTTGCTCTTCATCCGAGGCCTTTGCCATCAATGAGCAGTATTCGCGCCACAGCTCGTCCGCGCGCTTTTTCTCGCGGGCGTGCTCGTTCAAAAGGGACTCCACCGCCTCAACGGTCTTGTCCGGCTTTGCCGAAAGCAGTCTGCATACGGCGGCGTTCTGCTCGAACAGCGTCCTGTGTCCCGCGCTTATCCTGCAGCCGCATATCATTTCCACCCGGGAGCCGCCCTTGTAGCGGCTTACCGCCAAAAGTCTTATCCCGCCTATTTCGCCGGTACTCCTCACGTGGGTGCCGCAGCAGGCGCAGACGTCCCAATCCCCCGTTTTTACCAGTCTGACATCGCCGGAAAGTTCGGTTTTGGACCGATAAACCGTTTTTTTGAGCTCTTGCTCATCCGGCCAGGATTGTGTTATCGGAAGATCCAAAAGCACAGCCTTTTCGCATTCCTTTTCAAGCTCGCAAAGCTGCTCTTCGGTTATCTCCCCGCTGTAATCTACGGTCACCAGCCTGTCATTCATATGAAAGCCCACGTTCTCGTATCCGAATCTCGAAAAGACAAGGCCGCTCAGAAGATGCTCTCCCGAATGCTGCTGCATATGATCGAACCTTACGCCGAAATCTACGCTGCCGTGCACCGTCTGTCCCAAAGTCAGCGGCACGTCCGTGACGTGGAACACTTTTCCGTCCCTCTCGTAAACGTCGTTCACTCTCGCGCCGCAAAGCAAACCTTTGTCGCAAAGCTGACCGCCCGAAAGCGGATAGAAAGCGGTGTTCGAAAGTTCGACTGCCCAACCGTCGCCCTTTTTTTCACACGATACGACCTCGGCGTCGAATTCACAGAGATACTGATCTTTATAATAAAGTCTGTTTTTATCCATGATCATCACCCAAAAAGATAATAACACGCTTTTGCGGCCTTGAAAAGGAAAAGGCCGGAAGATCCGGCCTTTTATTCAGGCGTTTGGAAATTCCGGATTGAAGGCGTAATAGTTTTTACTGTCAAGATCGTCTCTTATTATCTGCAGCGCCTCTCCGAAGCGCTGGAAATGCACGATCTCCCTCTCGCGCAAAAATCTCACCGCGTCCCTGACGTCCGGATCGTCTATGAGCGTCAGGATATTGTCGTAGGTGACTCTCGCCTTCTGCTCCGCCGCCATATCCTCGATTATATCCGCTATGGCGTCTCCCTTGCTTTGGAAGGTCAGCGTGTTGAAGGGCACGCCGGAGGACGATGCGGGATAAAGGCCCGGGCCGTGGGTGGTGAAATAATCGGAAAAGCCCTGCTTCTTTATCTGCTCTGGAGTGAGATCCCTCGTCAGCTGCCGCACCATGGAACATATCATTTCCATGTGAGCCAGTTCCTCCGTGCCGATATCGGTCAGCAGCCCTTTAATCTTATCGTACGGCATGGAATAACGCTGGGTCAGATATCTCATGGACGCTCCCAGCTCGCCGTCCGGGCCGCCGTACTGATCCATGATTATCTTGGCGAAGGCGGCGTTGGTCGTCTTTATGCGGATCGGGTACTGCAATCTTTTTTCATAGATCCACATTTGCTCTTTCCTCCCATGGCCACGGTCCTTCCACCCACGCCCATTTGTCCGCAGACGTGGAGTCACACGGGGTAAGCGGGCCGAATTTTTCAGTATAGATCGATTTTGTGCTCTTATACGCTCTCATAAGCTCCCTGTATTTGGCGAGCGCGCTCTGATCGTCGGGATGAGTGTCAAGATAAAGAGCTATATCGTGCAGAACGAATCCCTGCCGCTGCAGCGCCAGCATGAGCTCTCTTCTCTCTTTCATTTTCTGCACCCCTCAAACGGCAGCACGAGCTCCCTGAACGCCGTCCCCTCTCTGAGCGCGCATTCGTCGCTCATGGGTTCGTCCCAGCTCTGAAACGGCACGTAGACCATCGCCAGAGGCAGCCCGGTGAGGGTGTATACCGTCTGCCGGGGCGCCGCGGGCCGCTGGGCGGGCTGATACTGCACGGGTCGCTGTGAATAATAGTATCTGTTCAAATGCGATCCCCCTTTCACGCTATTGTATGCGACGCCCCCGCATATTGCCAACGCTCCGCGCGCATGATAAAATCATCAAAGAAAGCCGGTGATATCATGCAAAGCGAAAGAAATACTCCCTCCGCGGCCGCGATCGTGTGGTTTTTGCTCTCTCAGTGCTTCATAATCGTGCCGTTTTTCATATTCGGCCTGACTCCGAAATGGCTTGCGGCGCTGTTGTGCGTCGTCTGCGTGCTTTTCAACATCTTCGTGCCCTTTCTCAACCTGTTTCTCGAGCTGTTCTGCATGGTCGCAGCCTTCGTCATCAAATTTCATGCCGACGGGTTTTTTAACTGGTTCACGTTGTTTTTCATGATATTCCCGTTTTTCTTCGTTCTTAACGCGTACTTCACCTGGATGGCCTTCAAAAATAAAAACGACGGAAAGGATTGACCTTTCCGTCTTTATTTACGTCATATCCCGCGTCACGTTGCGCATCCATTTTCCGCTGCGGTATCGGAACATGCCGATCATGGATTTTATCACTTCGTCTCCAGCCATCAAAAGATAGACTATGCCCGGATCCCAATGCAGGATGAGGCCGGTCACGGCCACGACGGGGATGGCGTAGATATACATGGAGCCCACGTCCATGAGCATGCCGAACTTGGTATCTCCGCCGCCTCTGAGAACGCCGACGATCAAGATAGAGCTGTAATTCCGCATCACCATTATTCCGGCGAGCACGAACATCATAATAAAAGCGATCCTGGACGCGTTAGCAGTGAGCGAGAAAAGCGGGAACAAAAAGCTCTTGCACAAAAGCAGGTTTATCAGCACGAGAAGTATGCCGGATGCTGCTCCCGACACCAGCGAGATCGCGATCAGCCACGAGGCCAGCCTGCGCACCTCGTCGTAGCTCTTGCCCTCTCCTATCGCCTTGCCGACCATAACGGCCGTGGCGTTGGCCAGGGCAAAGGTCAGAATGGTGACTATTCGCTCGATGTTGCCGCTGACCGAATAAGCCGCCACCACGTCGGAGGAGTTCAGCATATGACCGAAGATGACCGAATAAAGCGAGGTGCCTATCCCGAATACCGTCTCGTTGAGAACGACGGGTAAGGAAAAGCGGAAAAAGTCACGGGTTATGATCTTTCCGGGCTTGAGCATCTGTTTGAAATCGAGATCCAGTCTTTTATCGAGCTTTACCGCGTGAAACACGGTCACCAAAAGGCCGGCGCCGCGCGCTATCACGGTCGCCACAGCGGCGCCCTCTATCCCCATTCTGGGCATGCCGAGCTTGCCGAAGATGAGAACGTAATTGAGCCCGGTGTTCAAAAGGCAGGTAAAGGTGAGTATCTTCATGCCGTAGGACGGGTTTTCAACGCTCCTCTGCGCCCCGACATAGGTCATGGTCAGACCGTCGAAGACGTAGGAAAAGGCAACTATGCGGCCGTACCTGACGGCGACCTCTATGAGTTCGGGGTCGTTGGTGGTGATGCCCATTATCTGATACGGGAAAATGGTGACCGTCGTTGCGAACAGCATCGTGACTATAAAAGTGCAGTAAGTCCCTATGCCGACCACTCTGCTTATGGTTTTTTTGTCTCCGCGCCCCCAGTACTGGCTTATCAAAACGCTGCTTCCCGACATTATGCCGAATACGAACAGCGCGGATATGAAAAAAACGATGTTGGCCTGGCTCATTCCGGAAAGCTCGGTCTGGCCGAGTATGCCCACCATCGCGGTATCCGTAAATCCGACGAGCGAAGACACGAGGTTTTGGAGCACCATGGGCATCGCTATGGCGGCGAGTCTTCTATAATCACCTTTTTCCCGCCGGAATATGCCTGTCATCTGCAAAACTCTTCCTTTCCTTCGCTTTCAAATATGGAAGCTACTATATCGTTTATATCGGCCTTTTCGTAAAGGATCTTGTACATGGCGTCGCAAAGGGGCAGATAAACGTCGAGGCCCTTTCTCAGCTCATGCACGGCCAAGGCCGCGTAATAACCCTCTACGGTGGCCCCGACCTCTTTTATGGCGTCGTCCGGACTCATGCCCCTGCCTATATAAAGGCCGGCCTTGAAGTTGCGCGAATGCATGGATGTGCAGGTAACTATGGTGTCGCCTATACCCGACAGGCCCCAGAAGGTCTCCTTCCTGCCGCCGAGCATCTCGCCGAGCCTTGCCACCTCGGTAACTCCTCTGGTTATAAGCATCGCCCTCGTATTGTCGCCGAAGCCCATGCCGGACGATATGCCCGAGGCTATGGCGATAACGTTTTTAATGGCGCCGCCGAGCTGGACTCCGATTATATCCGAACTCGTATAGACTCTGAAAAACGGAGATGTGAACGCCCGCTGCACCAAAAGCGCGGCCTCGCGGTCGGAGGACGCGGCGGTGACCGCGGTCAGAACGCCGCGCGACACCTCTTCAGCGTGGGACGGTCCGGAAAGCACGGCGATCCTGACACCCTTCGGGAGCGTGCTTTCCGCAAGCTCGGAAAGCAGCCTGTGCCCCGCACCGGGATCGAATCCTTTGGACAAAAGGACTACGGTCTGGCCCTGCTCGACGTAAGGCTCCATTTTCACACAGGTATCGCGCACGGCAAAGGACGGCGTGACGAGCACTATGAGCGGGCAGCCGCTCACGCGGGATATATCGGTGGTCACTTCGACCCTTTCGGGCAGAACGACTCCCTCGAGCATCGGGGACGAGCGTTCTTTTTTTATTTGCGCGCATTCTTTTTCATCGAATGACCAAAGAGTCACATCATGACCGTTTTCGCTCAGCAGGAGGGATGAGGCTATGCCCCAGCTGCCGCTGCCCACGACACAGATCTTCATTTTTTGTCCTCCGCGGAATCCGACGGATCGTACGTCGCTCCGTTTTCATTGCCCTTTATAAGGCGCTTTATGTTGTCTCTGTGCAGGAAAAACACGAAAAGGCATACGCAGATATAATAAATGATATCGCACAAAGGATGTCTGAAAATCGCGAGGAAGATCGGGGCCATGCACTCGCCGGCCAAAGAGCCCGGAGAAATCTTGCGGGTCAGAAGCGCCACGATCAAAAAAGTGCCCAGGCATATCAAAAGCACGCGATAATCGAAAAAGCCCAGAAGGGTCGCCGAACACACGACGCTCTTGCCTCCGCGAAAACCGAAAAACAGCGGGAAAACGTGCCCCAGCATGACGCACGCACCGCAGATCATGAACCCGGTATGACCGCCGACGCTTTTTCCGATCAGCGCCGCGGCACACGTTTTCAGTATGTCGAAGCTGATGACGACCGCCGCGGCCCTGGGGCCGAGCACCCTGAGGGTGTTGCTCATGCCGGCGTTGCCGCTGCCAAGCGTTCTGATATCCTTCTTCTTGACTATTTTCGTAACGATTATGGACGGATTCACCGATCCCAAAAGGTATGAGATCAACCCGGCGAGGATAAGCTTCAATGTATCGCTCATTATTCTTCTCCCCTTTGCCGCACTATCATTTTGACTCTCGTTCCGGTCATCGCGTAAACCGATCTGATCTGGTTTTCAAGATATCTGAGATAAGAAAAATGAAACAGCTTTGCGTCGTTGCAGAAACACACGAATGTGGGCGGCTGGACTCCGACCTGGGTGATATAGTATACCTTTAGTCTTTTTCCCTTGTCGGTGGGCGGCTGCACTCTGACGGTGGCGTCGGCCAGCAGACTGTTGAGAGCGCCCGTCGTGATGCGCAGCGTCGCGGACTCGTAAGCCTTTTCGATAAGCTCGAAAAGATCCTCCACGTGCCTGCCTGTAAGGGCGGATATAAAGACGATGGGCGCGTAATCCATATACGCGAACCACGTTCTTATCTTCTTTTCGAATTCGCTCTGGGTGGTCTCGTCCCTGTCGATGAGATCCCACTTGTTCACGGCTATGATGACGGCCTTTCCGGCCTCGTGGGCGATGCCGGCGATCTTGGTGTCCTGATCGGATATGCCGTCCGCCGCGTCTATCATTAGTATGCAGACGTCCGCCCTTTCTACGGACATCTCCGCCCTCATCACCGAATAGCGCTCCACCGCCTCGTTCACCTTTGACTTGCGTCGTATGCCGGCGGTGTCTATGAAAAGATATTTCCTGTCGCCGCGCTCGACGATGCTGTCCACCGAATCTCTGGTGGTGCCGGCTATATCCGAAACGATGGACCGCTCTTCGTTCGCAAGGCGGTTCAAAAGAGAGGACTTTCCGGCGTTGGGCTTTCCGATTATGGCGACCTTTATGCCGGGGATCTCGTCCTCGTGCTCGGACTCGGGCGGGAGCAGAGCAAAGCACGCATCCAAAAGATCGCCCGTGCCGTAGCCGTGAAGGGCGGATATGGGTATGGGATCGCCGAAGCCCAAGGCGTAAAACTCATAAAGCTCGGCCGGGGGCTCTCCCGGGGCGTCCACCTTGTTGACGCATACGACCACCTGTTTTTTCGCCTTCTGCAGCATGGCGGCGACCTCGCTGTCGGCCGCGGTAAGGCCGGTGCGTATATCGGTCATAAGTATGACGACGTCCGCGTGATCGATGGCGATAAGAGCCTGCTGACGCATGTGCCTGAGCATCTGATCATCGGTCTTGGGCTCGATGCCGCCGGTATCGACGAGCGAAAACCTGCGGCCGCGCCATTCACAGTCTGCGTAAAGGCGATCGCGGGTAACGCCGGGCGTGTCCTCGACTATGGCCTGACGTTTTTCGGATATTCTGTTGAAAAGCATGGACTTGCCCACGTTGGGTCGTCCTACAACCGCAATTAATGGTAACGCCATTTTGATTTCCTCACTCGCTGAACAGCGCGTCGTACAATCCGTTTCCGTCCGCAGGATACACAGTAACTGCGCATCCGAGCTCATTTTCAAGCGTATCCAGCGAAACGTCGTCCAAAAATACAGTCTCTCCGTGGCGGAGCATGACGTCGGGGATTATCAGCTTTCCCTTCACCCTGCCCTTCAGGGTGCGGATAAGATCTCCTCCGGTTATCAGCCCCGCAACGTCGACGGTCTTGCCGAAAAACTCGTTTTCCACTCCCACGACCTCGCAGTCAAGGGAGGGATATTTCTTTACGGCCTCTTCCACCAGCCTGCGGATAAAGCTTTCCGCGGCTTTGCCCGTGGCGATCGTCCTCGGTCCGGGGATGCTCTCGGGCGTTTCCAAACGAAGCGCCGACATGAATTCGGACTCAGTGAGCGCCATCAGGCCCACGCCGTTTTCAAGCTGTGAAAACGTGCCGTAATACTCCTCGGGCGGGATGTCGAGCTCCGCCCTCAAAAACATCTCGTCCGAAGCGCAGACGTCGGTCCTGCCGCCTCTGAATCTTTCTATGATCCCGATGTTGCGCCTCGCACAATCCCTGTCCATCGGGGTGAGAGGATAAAGCCCCTCGCGGTATCTTGTTATGCCCACCGGTACTACGGAGACGCTCGCCGCGCCCCACTGGCAAAGATCGGAAAGAGTGGACTCGAGCTCCGCGCCGTCGTTTATGTTCGGGCACAGAACTATCTGGCAGTTAACGGTAAGGCCGGCCTCCAAAAACTTTTTAAGATATTTGAGGCTTTCTCCCCCGCGCTTGTTCTGAAGCATCATCGTGCGCAGCTCGGGGTTTGTGGTGTGGACGGAGACGTTGAGCGGGGACACCCTCATGCGGATTATCCTGTCAGCGTCTTCGTCGCTCAGATTGGTAAGAGATATGTAGTTTCCGAGGAGAAACGACATCCTGGCGTCGTCGTCCTTGAAATAAAGCGACGGGCGCAGCCCCTTCGGAAGCTGATCGATAAAGCAAAAGATACAACGGTTGGCACAGCCCTTCTGCGAATCCATCAGATAGGTCGAAAAATCCAGCCCCGGCTCCATTCCCTCTTTTTTCTTCAAACGTATCCTGCGGCCGTCCTCCAGCTCGAAAACAGGATCGCGGTCGTAGGCGTAGAATTTATAATCCAGAACGTCGCGCACGGGGTGTCCGTTTATGGACTTGAGCCTGTCGCCAGGCTTGAGTCCCGCGCGGTCCGCGGGGCTTTTCGGATCGACGGAAACGATCTCAGGCATGATCCACCTCATAAAAACGGGGAAGGAGAACAATATCTCCCTCCCCTTTTTTCACGTCAGTCTTCTGCAACGTTGACGACCTTGCGATCACGGTAATAACCGCAAGCCTTGCAAGCTCTGTGCGAGAGCACAGGTTCGCCGCAGCGCGGGCATTTGCTTATGCCGGGCAGAGCCAGCTTCCAGTGACTGCTGCGTCTCTTGTCGCGTCTCTGTCTTGAAATCTTACCTCTTGGTACCGCCATTTGGGACACCTCCTATATCACTTGACTTTATGTTACTCTTTCACGCATCCGCACGGGCCTTCGTTGAGATCGTGGCCGCAGCGCGGACAAAGCCCCTTGCAGTCGGGGGAACACAGCTGGATCATATCGTAATTGAGGAAGAGCTCGGGATAGACTATATCGTCCGTCTCCACCATATTGGATTCGAGATAAACGGTATCTTCGTTCTCCCCGATCTCCGGGTCGGGCGCATCCTGCGTAAGTATGAAGGACATATCCACCGTTTGCTCTTTTTCAAACTTTTTGAGGCAGCGGTCGCACCTCGGCGTGAGAACCGTATGTGCGCAGGCATTGAAACGAATGACGCCCGACGAGACCGTGATCTCCCCCGTGACCCGGATGGGATTTGAAAAAGGTTTATCCAAACGGACTACCTCTTGAGAAAGATCCATGGTATAATCAAAAGGGATCGATGAAGTCCCCTTTTGGGACAGCATCCTGAGATCTATTTGCATATGATCATTCCCCCAGACGATACGCAAAATATTATATTCTCCGACTATATGTTTGTCAAGGGTACATTTGACGTCAAATCAAAATAATTTTGGAGAGAAATATGAAGCAGTTCACCATAAAGCAAAACGACGCCGGACAGAGACTGGACAAGTTCCTTACCAAGGCGTTCCCGTCTCTTCCCTCCTCGCTCCTTTATAAATACATACGCATAAAAAGGGTAAAAGTCAACGGCTCGCGCGCAAAACCCGAACAAAAGCTCGCACCGGGCGACGTTTTGTCTCTTTACATCAACGACGAGCTGCTCGAGGGCAGGAAAGCCTCCCCCGCGGCCGGCTCTTCCGAGATAAAGCCGATATACGAGGACGGGAACGTGCTCATCGTTCACAAGCCCCGGGGCCTGCCCGTGCATGAGAACGAGCCGGGCGACGACAATCTCATCGACAGGGCAAAGCGCTATCTCGGCGCGCAGGATCCGGACGATATGAGCTTTTCTCCCGCCCTGTGCCACCGTATCGACAGAAACACCGAGGGGCTGGTGATAATTGCAAAGACTGCAGCCGCCCTAAGGATAATAAACGAAAACATACGCCAAAGAAAGCTTGAAAAATACTATCTCTGTCTTGTCCACGGCGTACCGTCTCCCCGCGAGGGCAGGCTGAAAAACTTCCTTCTGAAGGACGAGAGCACGCGCACGGTGACCGTCTGCGACCGCCCGGTACCCGGCGCGCTGACCGCCGAGACCGGATACAGGGTGATCGAGAGCCGCGGCGGATACTCCCTCGTGGAGTGCCGGCTGTACACTGGAAGGACGCATCAGATAAGGGCCCAGCTTTCCCATTTCGGTTATCCCCTGCTCGGAGACACCAAATACGGTCTCAACAAACAGAACAAAGGCCTTCCCTTCAAGCATCAGGCCCTGTGCGCTTCAGCCGTGCGCTTTTCGCCCGAAGGAGAATGGGAGGAGCTGTCCTATCTGAGCGGCCGCACATTCGTTTCTGACGCCCCGGATTTTATGAAATGGTTTGAAGAGCTCGACGATCGGCCTTTTTGAGAAAATCGAAGTATTTTGAAGAAAATCGGAGCAAATCAGAGTTATTCCGAGATTGCTCCGATTTTATTTTGGATTTTTTGCAAAATTTCGCAAAAATATATTGACATTCGCGTTTTTTATGCTATATTGTAATACTGCTTACTGATATACGACGATTGGGGGGCGAAAAATGTCTGAAGATCTCATCAGGTTGGAAAACATTTATAAAGATTATGGAGGCAAGCCCGTACTTAACCATATCAATTTGTCGGTAAAGGACAGAGAATTCGTCACTTTTCTCGGTCCTTCCGGCTGCGGGAAGACCACTACCTTGCGTATAATCGGCGGTTTTGAGACGCCGACGTCGGGGGTGGTCTATTTTGATGGCAAGGCGTATAACGACGTGCCCGCTCACAAGCGTCCGGTAAACACCGTCTTCCAGCGCTACGCCCTTTTCCCCCACCTCAACGTTTACGACAATATCGCGTTCGGCCCGCGCATCACCAAAAAGTCCGACGCGTGGATCAAAGAGCGCGTGCAGGACATGCTGCGCATGGTCAACCTCACGGGATATGAAAAAGCCTCGGTAGGCCAGCTCTCCGGCGGCGAACAGCAGCGCGTAGCCATCGCCCGCGCTTTGATAAACCATCCGAGGGTCCTGCTGCTCGACGAACCGCTCAGCGCGCTCGATCTCAAGCTGCGCAAGGAGATGCAGCGCGAGCTCAAGGCCATCCAGCAGAGCGTGGGCATCACCTTCGTGTTCGTTACCCACGATCAGGAGGAAGCTTTGACCATGTCCGACACCGTAGTCGTCATGAACCAGGGCTCCATCCAGCAGGTCGGCTCCCCCACCGACATCTATAACGAACCCACCAACGCCTTCGTCGCCGATTTCATCGGCGAGAGCAATATCCTTGACGGAATAATGCTCCAGGACTGCAAGGTATCCTTCTCCGGGCACGTTTTCGACTGTGTGGACAAGGGCTTTTCGCGCCGCGAGCCCGTCGACGTGGTCGTAAGGCCGGAGGACGTGGATATAGTTCCCCGCGAAAAAGGCATGCTCCGCGGCACCGTCACGTCGGTCACCTTCATGGGCGTGCATTATGAGATAATCGTTGACATCCAGGGCTTCAAATGGATGATCCAGACCACCGATTACGTCGAAAACGGCTCGGAGATAGGCCTGGTCATCGAACCGGACGCCATACACATAATGAAGCGGTCCGAGTATTCCGGTCTTTACGGCGACTATTCGCTCGACGTAGACCCCGACGCCATAGACATGAGCGAGCTGGAATCGGAGGATGAAGCCGAGGAAAGCGAGAGCGAGAAATGAACGAGCAGAATACAGAAGTGAAAAAACGCTCAACCCTGCTCGACCGCCTTCTGCTGACCCCGTATTCGATATGGGCCTTCATATTCATAGTGGTGCCGCTGATTTTCGTCGCTTACTACGCCTTCACCGACAACAGCTTCGGCTTCACGACCGCCAATATCGCAAAGTTCTTCAACGCGACCTCTGAGGTCGACGGAAGAGAGGTAAAGACTTATCTTCTGATCTTCTGGCGTTCTTTCAAGCTCGCGGTGATATCCACGATCATCTGCCTTCTTATCGGCTACCCCATGGCCTATATAATTGCCCGTTCAAAGAGCAGGGTGCAGAAGGTGCTGATCACTCTCGTCATGATCCCCATGTGGATGAACTTTCTTATCCGCACCTACGCATGGATGACTATCCTGCAGGATACCGGCATTATGAACGGCCTGCTCTCGGCGATCGGTCTGGGAAGGATACACGTCATAGGCACCGAGTCCGCCGTCATAATCGGCATGGTCTACGACTACCTGCCATATATGATAATGCCAATCTACTCGATAATGGCAAAAATGGACTTCAAACTGGTCGAAGCTGCCCACGATCTCGGGTGTGGCAACGCCGGCGCTTTGAGAAGGGTCATAATGCCTTTGAGCATGCCGGGCGTGGTCTCCGGCATAAACATGGTGCTCATCCCGTCCATAAGCACGTTTTATATTTCGCAAAAGCTGGGCAACGGTAAGTTCTTTTTGATAGGCGACGCCATCGAGGGCCAGTACGTCGCTAACAATCTCCACTTTGCCGCGGCTATCGCGTTTATCATGATGATCGCTCTGCTCGTCGCCATGGCTCTGCTTCAGAAGCTTGCCGACCGCAGCGTGAAGGGAGGTGCATGACGTGAAGCGCGCTTCCAAAATATATACCGCTCTCATAATGATCTTCCTGTTCGCGCCCATCGCCATCCTTCTGTTCTTCTCCTTCAACGAGACCAAGAGCCTGTCCGTCTTCTCGGGCTTCTCTTTGAGATGGTACAGAGAGCTTTTCCGCGACAGAGACACTCTCGCCGCCGTAAGGAACACCCTCATACTGGCAGTCAGCGCCTCGCTCGTTTCCACCGTCATGGGCACCGCGGCCGCCGTCGGGATGAACAAGCTCAGACGCAAATGGCTGCGCGCCACGCTGGATACGGTGACCAACATCCCCATGATAAACCCCGATATAATCACCGGTATCTCCCTTATGCTCATGTTCGTGTTCGCCGGAAGGCTTTTCGGTCTTTCGACCAGTCTGAGCTTCTGGACCATGCTGTTCGCCCATATAACCTTCTGTCTGCCCTACGTCATCCTGCAGGTGCTTCCCAAGCTCAGGCAGATGGACGTTTCGCTGCCGGAGGCCGCCATGGATCTGGGATGCACTCCTCTTCAGGCCTTTTTCAAGGCCGTGCTCCCTGAGATAATGCCCGGCATAGTGACCGGCCTCATAATGGCGTTCACTCTGTCGCTCGACGACTTCGTTATTTCCTACTTCACCCAGGGCAACGGCTTCCAGACCCTGCCCATACGCATATACAACATGACGAAAAAGACGGTCACTCCCAAAATGTACGCCCTTTCGACCATAATCTTCTTCGTCATCCTAACCCTTCTTCTCATTTCCAACCTGGTCGATCAGGACGCCGCCGATCAGCGCAGATCGGCGCGCAAGCGTAAAAATATATCCAAGGAGACAGACGAATGAAAAAGATAATCGCTATGATCGCTTTGATCGCCGCGGTCCTTACCATGGCGGTCGGACTTACAGGATGCAGCTCGTCCAAGACCCTCACCCTCAACGTTTACAACTGGGGAGAATACATTTCCGACGGCAGCGACGACAGCTTCAACACGATCGCCGAATTTGAAAAATGGTATCAAAAGACCTATGGTCAGAAGGTGCACGTCAACTACGACACCTATCCCTCCAACGAAGAGATGTACTCCAAGATCTCTTCCGGCGCCGTCAGCTACGACGTCATAATCCCCTCCGACTATATGATCGCCCGCATGATCTCCGAGGATATGCTGCTCCCGCTGGACTTTTCCAACATCCCCAACTTCCAGTATATAAGCAGCGACTTCCGCAATCTCTACTACGATCCGCAAAACCTCTACTCCATCCCCTACACCTACGGTATTGTGGGCATCTATTATAACGCCGCGGTGGTCGACGAGGCCGACGCCACCGGCTGGGATCTTTTGTGGAACGAAAAGTACGCGGGCAACATACTCACCTTCGACAATCCGCGCGACGCCTTCGGCACCGCCATGTACAAGCTGGGCATAGACGTCAACTCCACCGACAAGGCGGATTGGGATCTGGCCCAGCAGGAGCTTCTCAAGCAGCGCCCCATCCTTCAGGGCATGGTCATGGATCAGATCTACAACCTCATGGCCTCGGGCGAAGCCGCCATCGGCGTCTATTACGCGGGCGACTATTTCACCACCCTTGACATGATAGACGAAAACTCCGACGTCGATCTCAGGTTCTTCTACCCCGATCCCACCAACTACTACGTCGACGCCATCTGCATACCCAAGTGCTGCAAAAACAAGGAGCTTGCCGAAATATTCATCAACTACATGCTCAGCGAAGAGCCCGCGATAGCCAACGCCGAGTATACCTATTACGCGAGCCCCAACTCCCTGGTCGTCAATTCCGCGCAGTACGCCGAAGATATGGGAGAGGATTTCATGGAGATAATCTATCCCCCCATGGACAGCTTCAAGGAAAACTATCACAAATACGCCTATCTCAATCTTGACCCCGACACGCTGGCATATATGACCGAGCTTTGGGAAAAGGTAAAGATCAACTGACGCAAAACGATAAACAATACCGGCCATACGATAAGTATGGCCGGTATTTTGCTTACCGTTCCGCATATTCTCTTGACATGTAATATATATATAATTATGCATATTAACTCATAATTATAAAGGAGGAAGTCAAAGTATGAGGCTGTTTTATCGGATATTGCTGCTGGAGTCCAAAAAAGAAAACGTGTGGCTGGAGATGCAGGACAGGCTCAGTGCTTCGGGAATAAAATATAAGACCGATATAGATGACGAACGTTTCCAGCAGTCTCATTCGTCCACCATGGCCGGAAACGAGGTTTTGGGGCGATCGGTAAAGCCGCTGAGATCGAACATGAACGATCAAAAAACGTACAAGATATACGTAAAGCCCAAGGATAAGGAAAAAGCCGAAGCGCTTATCAACAATTGAATAAAAACGACCGACCCTCACGGGTCGGTCTTATTATTCATATCGGGAATTTTGCAAGGTCTATGAGGCTCATACCCCCGTCCCACAGCTCCAGCGCCCGAAGATATCTTTCTTTGGTCGCGTCCGGCAGTGAAAAGTCCGCCCAGAACCTCTCTCTTTCGCCCCGCTTTACGCCGCATATCGCGGCGGCGACCGCCGCGCCGTACGCCGAATCTCCGTCTTCGGTCTCTCCGAAGGTGGCCATACGGACCATGCGGGCCGTCTCAAAGGGGACGCGCTTTTCTATCTGATCTCCCGTCCATCTTTCGGCGAAAGAAAACGCCATGGCGGGCATGGGGCCGTTCATGAAGCTGAAGCTCATTTCCGGGCGGTCCACCGTGCCCAGATACACCTCGCATTCGTAATCGTACTGAAGGAACTTCAGCACCTTGTCCGCCATGCAGACTATCAGATCTGCCGATCCCAAAAGAACGTTTTCCTCCTCCGCAGAGGCCAGGGCGTTGTAGGCGGCGCCGTCAAGCCCGCCTATGCCCTCAGAAGGCCAGCTGGCAAAGGACAGCTCAGGATCTTTTGAAAGATACATATACGCCTTTATCACCTTCACCGGCATGCCCTCCTCTCCGCGTTTTTGCGCTCGGCTGCTAAATTATACACCCGAAAAAAGCGGCGCGCAAGTGGAAGCTCACGGAATAAAAACGGCGTTCCCCGCGAAAACTATGTAAGAGGTGAAAAGCGTGCTCGTGCCTTTTTTCAGGACACTTATCCTGTACGTCGTGACAGTCGCGGCGATGCGTCTAATGGGAAAGCGGCAAATCGGAGAGATGCAGCCCTATGAGCTTGCGGTCACCATTTTGGTCTCCGCGGTGGCGTCGGTGCCCATGCAGGATCAGGATATCCCCCTTTCCCACGGCATCGTGCCCATAATCACCCTGACGGCGGCGGAGCTTTTGTCGTCCGAGATATCCTTGAGGTCGGCGGGCTTCAGGAAAATACTGAGCGGTTCTCCCCTGGTTTTGATAAGGGACGGCGCGCCCGACCGAAAAGCCATGAAAAAGCTCCGCCTCACGGCGGACGATTTGATGGAGGATCTGCGCCTCAAAGACGTCTTTGACATAAGACGGGTCAAGCTCGGACAGATCGAGACCAACGGCAGACTCAGCGTGCTTCTCAACGAGGAGGACGCGCCGCTGACTCCGAAGGATATGAAAATAAAGCCCGACGAGTGTCTTCCATTTTACCTTTTGATCGCGGACGGCGCAGTGAACGATCAGGAGCTGAAGAACTGCGGACTCGGGCGGGACGGGCTCGACGCCGTTCTGAAATCGCGCGGCGCGCAGTCTTACGACGAGGTGTTCCTGCTCATGGCGAACGAAAGGGGCGAGCTGATCTTTATGAGGAAGGATGAAAAATGAACGCACGCACATGGGCGGCGCTCATACTCGCGGCGCTAGTTCTCGTTTCGGGCACGGCGTCCGCCGTGGGCGGCAAAAAGCTGAAGGATGAAACGCTGCAAGCGCTGGATACGGAGATCGAAAGGCTCGCGGAAGGAAAAGACGCGGGCGAGCCCGCGCTGCTTGCCGTAAAGGATGCGCTCTCCAAAAGGCACGCATTTTTGTTCGCCTTCATACCGCGAAACAAGCTGAACGACGCATATATCGTCATGCTCGAGGCCGAGGCCGCTTTTGAGGCGGGAGACGCGAAGGCCTATCTTTCCATGCTTCAAAAGCTGCGATATCACTTGGAGGCGATTCTCACGTTTGATATCCCGAACGCCGAAAACGTATTTTGAAAGGCTCCCGAAGGAGCCTTTTTTCATTTCATTTCTTCGATATAATTGAGATATTCGAGCGACCTGAGCGCCTCGATCACCTCTTTGTGCGTCTTGTACTTTTTCAGCTCCGGACTGTTTATGGAAACGAGCACCGAGTAGACGCTGAGCCCGGAATGGGCGTAGGCAGGATTGATCTCGATATCGTCGACCGTCATGCCCAGCTCGCGCAGAGTGGTGACGAAGTCCCGGAGCTTTGCCGGACTCTCAAGCTCTATATGCATCTCGAAGTGGTTGGATCTGTCCTTGAGGTATTTTTCAAACACCGGGAAGAGCGAAAGGCTCAGAAGCAGAGCAGCGAAGGCGATGATGGACGCGCTGTAAAAGCCAGAGCCGATGAGTATGCCTATCACGCCGCAGACCCAGAGCGCCGCGGAGGTGGTAAGCCCCTTGATCTGGTTTTTCGAGCTGTAAAGCACGGTGTTCACGGCGATTATCGCCAGAGCTATGACCGCGGCCGCGGAGATCAGATAGCTTCCCGAGCCGTTGGTCTCGTTGAGGTAATAATCGACGAGCGCCGCCGAGGTGCCGGCAAAGCAAACCAGGATGAACGTCCTCATGCCCGCGGCGTGCCGCTTGCTCGAGCGCTCGCACCCTATCGCCGCTCCGAAAAGGATGGACAGACCGTATCTGAGAAGCACCGACCAAATGTCGACCGACATTGCCCATTCTCCCAATATCAAAGCCAAAGGATCCTTAAACATATTTACCTCCTCGATCTGATCTTGTTGCGGTGATTTGCAGCCCACATCGCCTGACGCTGTTCATCGTAGGCCTCCACGAAGGCGGCCTCGTTCTCTTCGACCGCCGGCCGCTCGGGCAAATGCTCCTGGATATGCGCGATCCGCTCTATCAAAAGCTCCACGTCGCTCTTTTTCTCGCCCATCTCGTCGGTCTCGCTCACCGGGACAATATCCTCTATCTTGTCCGAATAAGAACCGGAAAGATGGAGCGACAGCTTGGCGCAGGCGGGGCCGACCAGCTCGTATAGCACGCTGGAGGCGAGGATTATCGTCTGAAGCGCGCTGCCCGTTTCTCCGCCCAGCGTCCTCGCGCCCAAAGCGGCAAGGCCTATGGCGACTCCCGCCTGAGGGATGAGCGCAAGACCGAGATTGTTCCTAACCTTGCGGGACGAGCCCGCTATCATGCACCCGGCAAAGGCGCCGGCGTATTTGCCCGCTATGCGCACTACGAAATAAAGGATGCCGATGAACAGCATGGAGACCTTGCCGACCGAGGACGAGGTGTCGACCAGCAGCTTCAGATTGAAGTTGAGACCCGACCTTACGAAAAACAGAAGCAGTATTGGCGGGCTGAAATAGTTGATCTGCTTGAAGAGCTTTTCGTCTTCGGTAAGGTTTATATAGACCGTTCCCATCGACATGCAGCCCAAAAGGGGCGAAACGTCAAGCAGCGTGCATAAACCGCAGAAAGCGAAAAGCGCCGCAAGAGATATTATAAGGCGGTTGTCGGTCGAACGTCTTTTGGGCATCAGAAGTTTCAGAAGCAGTCCGAAAAGTCCGCCGAGCATGAATATGCCGAGGTTGATCAAAAGGGGGTTTATCACCAGCGCGAGCTTTATGCCTCCTCCCGATATCGAGGAAAGGGCCAGCGAGATCGCTATGCTGTAAGCCAAAAGGCCCACGACGTCGTCCAGCGCCACCACCTGCAGAAGAGTGTCGACGAATTCGCCCTTCGCTCCGGTCTGACGTATGGTCATCATGGTGGAGGCGGGCGCCGTGGCCGAGGCCAGCGCGGCCAGCACTACGGAAAAAGCCTGACTCATGCCCAGGATAAAATACATTACAACGTACACGAAGACCGACGCGGTGAGCGCCTCCAGAACGGTTATTATCACCACTTTCGCGCCGTTTTTTCTGAGCACGGACAGCTTGAAATGCTCGCCCGCGCTGAACGCGATGAAGGCAAGGGCTATATCGGAAAGAAAATCGGTCCCGGCTATGAACTCCTGCGGGATGAGATTAAGAACGTACGGGCCTATGATTATTCCGGCGAGGATATATGCCGTGACGTCCGGCAGCTTGAGCTTTTTGGTTATACGGGTCATAAGAAAGCCCGTGAACAGTATCACCGCGACCGATACTACGACCTTTGCGGCATACGGCATTATCTCTCACCTCCCATATATAAGAAACGCCCGCAAAGGCGCTTCACATATCTTGTTTTTCGGCGTCCGTCGTCTTGCCCATGAGCTGATTGAGGGTGTCCATGAAGGAGTCGATATCCCTGAAGGAGCGATAGACCGACGCAAACCTGACGTAGGCCACCTGGTCTATATCCTTGAGCTTCTCCATGACCAGCTCGCCTATCTCGTTGGAGCTCACCTCGCGTTTGAGGGAGTTGACGAGCTGCGCCTCGATGTCTCTTGCCGCCTTGTCGAGGGTCTCCGCGGGAATCGGGCGCTTTTCGCACGATTTTATCATGCCTCTGAGTATCTTGTTTCTGTCAAAGCTCTGCCGCGATCCGTCCCTCTTGACGACCATGATGGGCAGGATCTCAATTGTTTCATAAGTCGTGAACCTTTTGGAGCAGGAAAGGCATTCCCTTCTCCTCCTGATGCTCCCGCCTTCGTCGGTGGGTCTTGAGTCTACGACCTTGCTTTCGGGGAAACCGCAGTACGGACATTTCATAACGGCACCTCAACGGTTGTTTTTTGTTTTCATATATTTTACCACATGTATATTATAAAAACAAATGATAAAATCCCCCGTCGGCGACGGGGGACTGTTTATCTGGACGTTTTGTTCAAAAAGGCTTTTCTTTGTTCGTAACAGTCTTCGATGTCGGCGTCGAGATCCTTGAGAGCCGCTTTTTCCTTGCGCTTGAGGCCCTTGGGCACCTCGACCTTTATCTTGACGTACATATTTCCCTTGCGGGTAGCGCCGCATCCCTTTATCGTGAACACCTCGCCCGACTGGGTGCCTTCGGGGATGGTGATCTCCCTCTCCCCATTCACTGTCGGCACCTTTATCTTGGCTCCGAGGGCCGCCTGGCCGAAAGTCACCGGCATCTCGAGCAGGATATCGTTGCCCTGGCGTACGAAATACGGATGGGGCCTTATCGTGACCCCCACGTATATATCGCCGTTGGGCCCGCCGTTTATGCCAGCTCCGCCCTCGCCTCGGACCACGACGTACTGATTGACGTCGATGCCCGCGGGAATGCTTACGGTTATGGTGCGTTTTTTCTTGACTATACCCGAGCCGCGGCAGGTCGGGCAGGGCTCCTTAATGATCTTTCCCGTACCGCGACAGCTCGGACACGCGGCCACCGATGAAAACGTGCCGAAGGCCGTCCTCTGGGTGGATTTTATCTGTCCGGTGCCTCCGCAGCGGCTGCAGGTCTCGGCGGATGTGCCCGCCTTGGCGCCCGAGCCGCGGCAGTCGGGACACTTTTCGTCTCTCGTAAGGGTTATATCCTTTTTACAGCCGAAGATCGCCTCTTCAAAGGTCAGACCGAGGGTGACGCGAATGGTGTCGCCCTGTTCGGGACGGTTCTGCTTGGTCTGGCCGGAAAAGCCGCCGAAGCCGCCGAAGGCGCCGAAGCCGCTGAAAAAGTCGCCGAAAATATCGCCGAAATCAAATCCCTGACCGGAAAAGCCGGACGCCGCGAAGTTGGGATCCACCCCTGCCGCGCCGTATTTGTCATACTTGGATCTTTTTTCCGGATTGGACAGTATCTCGTAGGCGATATTGACCTGCTGCATTTTTTCTTCGGCCGTTTTATCACCCGGATTGAGGTCCGGGTGATATTTTTTAGCCAGGCTGCGATACGCCTTTTTTATTTCATCCTCCGAAGCGTCCTTGCTTACGCCGAGGACTTCATAAGGATCGCGCATTTGTTCGGCCATTGGAACGATTACTCCTTATTTCTGATCGTCGTCTTTTACTTCATAATCGGCGTCGTAAACGGTGTTGCCGTCGGCGTCGGTCGTGGGGCCCTGGGCTCCGGCGTTGGGATTGACGTTCTGATACATCTTTTCGGCGACAGCGTAGAAGGCCTTCTGTACCGCCTCGGTGTCGGCCTTGATCCTTTCGGTTTCGTCGGTCTTGAGGCTTTCCTTCAGTTTTTCGATGGCCTCGAGGACGGGAGCCTTGTCGCTTTCGCTTATCTTGTCGCCCAGCTCACCCAGCTGCTTTTCGATCTGATATACCAGGCTCTCGCCCTGGTTCTTGGCGTCGACCGCTTCCTTGATCCTGCGGTCTTCCTCTGCGAAGCGCTCGGCCTCCTTGACGGCGCGGTCGATATCATCCTTGCTGAGGTTGGCAGAGGAGGTGATGGTGATGTGCTGCTCCTTGCCGGTGCCCAGATCCTTGGCGGACACGTTGACTATGCCGTTGGCGTCGATATCGAAGGTAACCTCGATCTGAGGAACTCCGCGGGGAGCCGCAGGGATTCCGTCAAGATGGAAGCGTCCGAGAGTCTTGTTGCCTGCCGCCATGTCTCTCTCGCCCTGAAGCACGTGTACCTCGACCGAGGTCTGACCGTCGGCGGCGGTGGAGAAGATCTGGCTCTTCTTGGTGGGGATGGTGGTATTGCGGTCGATTATCTTGGTGCACACTCCGCCGAGGGTCTCGATGCCCAGAGAAAGCGGAGTGACGTCGAGCAGAAGCAGATCCTTGACATCGCCCTTGAGCACTCCGCCCTGGATGGCGGCGCCTATCGCCACGCACTCGTCGGGGTTGATGCCCTTGAAGGGCTCCTTGCCGGTTATCTTTTTGACCGCTTCCTGGACTGCGGGGATACGGGTCGAACCGCCCACCAGCAGCACCTTGGATATGTCGCTGCGGGACAGCTTGGAATCGGACAGAGCCTGCTCGACGGGGCCGACGGTCTTGTCGACGAGGTCGGCGGTCAGCTCGTTGAATTTGGCGCGGGACAGGTTCATGCTCAGATGCTTGGGGCCGTTGGCGTCGGTGGAGATATAGGGCAGGTTGATCTCGGTATTGAGAACGCCGGACAGCTCAATCTTGGCCTTTTCGGCGGCGTCCTTGAGACGCTGCATGGCCATCTGATCGGTGGTCAGGTCTATGCCCTGCTCCTTTTTGAATTCGGTGATCAGCCATTTTACTATGCGCTCATCGAAGTCGTCGCCGCCCAGCCTGTTGTTGCCGGCCGTCGCCTTTACTTCGATGGTGCCGTCGCCTATGGTCAGGATGGACACGTCGAACGTGCCGCCGCCCAGATCGTAGACGATGATGTTCTGCTCGCTCTCCTTGTCCATACCGTAGGCCAGAGCCGCGGCGGTGGGCTCGTTGATTATACGCATGACCTCAAGGCCCGCTATCTTGCCGGCGTCCTTGGTCGCCTGACGCTGAGAGTCGGTAAAGTAAGCGGGGACGGTGATGACGGCCTGGGTGATCTTTTCACCGAGATAGGCCTCGGCGTCGGCCTTGAGCTTCTGAAGGATCATGGCCGATATCTCCTGCGGAGAATACTTTTTGCCGTCTATTTCAACGCGGTAATCGCTGCCCATCTGCCTCTTAATGGAAGATACGGTGCGGTTGGGATTGGTAACGGCCTGACGCTTTGCGACCTGACCGACCATACGCTCTCCGGACTTCGAAAAAGCGACGACGGACGGAGTGGTGCGGGCGCCTTCGGCGTTGGGGATAACAACGGTCTCGCCGTTTTCCATAACGGCTACGCAAGAATTGGTAGTACCAAGATCGATACCTATGATTTTAGACATATTTTTGTCCTCCTGATGATATATTTATATTTATTGTTAACTCAGTTAGCTACTTTTACCATGGCGTGTCTTATGACTCTGTCGCCGAGCATGAAGCCCTTTGAAAGGACCTCGGTTATGACATTCTCGCCGAGCTCTTCGTTCTCCTCGTGGAAAACGGCGTTGTGCAGGTTGGGGTCAAAGCTCTGACCTGCCTCTCCGCACGGGGTGACTCCCATTTTTTCAAGGCAGTCGAGGAACTGCTTGTAAACCAGGCTCACGCCCTTTTTGTATTCCTCGTCCGTCGAAGGCTGGTTCTCCGCCCTTTCGAGATTGTCGAGCACCGGCAAAAGCGCAGATACCGCAGCGCATAAGGCGTCGGGATAAATGGCTTCTTTTTCCTTTCTGGTGCGTTTCCTCAAATTGTCGAACTCAGCCAGCGAACGCTGGTATTTGTCGGTGAGCTCCGCGATCTTGCTTTCCTTTTCCGCAAGCTCCGCCTTCAGCTTTTCAAGCTCCGAAGGCTGTTCGGCCTCGGCCTGCTGCTCGATTTTTTCCTCGGGTTCGGTCTTTGCGGTCTCCTTCTTTTTCTTCTCTTCTTTACTCATGTCAATTCTCCGTTATCCGAATCTTTAAGTTCAAGCTCGTCTCCGTCCCGCCTAAGCGACTGCGCGAATGCCGCGAGCTTTGCGCACGCCCTTGCGTAATCCATGCGGGTCGGAGCGATGACTCCTATGATCCCCTGCGCGTTGTGACCGACGTCGTAAGTCGTGAAAACGAAGCTCGCGTCTCTCAGCAGAGGTTCGTTTATCTCGGGACCTATGAGGATGTTTACCCTGTTGGGATCGGCCGTGGACGCGAGCGCCCTGAGCTTGGAGCGGTCGGAAAAATAATCGAGCAGCTCCTTGAATCTCTGTGTGTCCTGATACTCCCTGTTGTCAAGAAGATGGGACGTGCCCTGGACGTAGACCTCGCTCTCGGCGGCCGCGTTCTCCATGGCGTCGACGTATTCGATCACCCTGCTCGCGAAATAATACATTGGGCTCTCCTGCCCCGTGCTCATGGCCACTCTGGGCAAAAGATATTCGAGCTGATGCTCGCCGATCGCCATATTGACAGCCGAGGAGAGGATCGCGGCGTTGCTGGGCGACACGGGCTCGGTAAGCCTGAGCATGTGGCTTTTGACCTCGTTGTCGCTGACCAGGACCACCGCGTAGCTGTAGCCCTCGTCCACCGGGATGATCTCGACCCTTTTGACGATCTGCTTGCTGCGCCCCGTGAGCATGGATATCGAGGTCTGCTGGGTAAGCTCGCTCACGACCTTGGACGCGCTCAGAAGGATATTGTCGAGCTCCTGCATCTTCAGCCTGAGGTTTTCGCGTATCTGGCGCATCTCCTCGCTTGCGATGCGGTACCTTTCCATAAGCTCGTTGACGTATAAACGGTATGCCTGATAAGAAGGCACACGTCCTGCAGAAACATGCGGTTTTTCAAGAAACCCCATCTTTTCGAGCTCGCTCATCTCATTGCGGATGGTGGCCGACGATATGGGCTTTTGAAAAGCGTCTGCAATGGTTTTAGACCCTACCGGCTCGGCAGTGGAGATGTAGCTTTCCACAATTACCTTGAGGATCTTGCGTTTTCTTTCCGGCAGTGCCATCGCTTTCGCCCCCTTTTAGCACTCATCATCTCCGAGTGCTAACATTATAGTAGCACAATTGCCAGCTTTGTCAAGTTTATTTTGGCCGCAAAGCGAAAAAATTTTCACTGGTATCGTACGAGTGCTATAAAAAGGCCGGGACGTTCCGTCCCGGCCTTTGACCTTGCCGAAAAATCATCTTATAAGCGCAGACGTGTATGGTATCAGCCCTTCGTCCGACCTTACGGACCAGCCGTCCTGATCGCGGATGAGTTCAAAATATCCCGACGCCATGGAGTCGGTCGTAAAATAGACCCGACTCACGCCGTCCGTCGAGGTGAGCTGGACGGTGCCCTCGGTAAGGATCACGTTTTGCCCGTCCACCACCGCTGCAACCGGCGCCATGATGGTGCGGTATTCCGAAGAGCTGAACGACCACGCTTCGGTGCTGACCGGCGTGAACCCGTCCGGCCCCAGCGCCATATTTCTCGTGACCTCTATGCCGTAGGGGCCGAAAACGTCGTAAAGCTCGACGTTGTTGACGCCTGCCTGACCTATCGACAGTATGCCGCCGCTGCTCCATCCGCCCTCTTTCCCGTCCGGGAAGGGAGCGTTTACGAGGCCCGCGCCTTTTACGTAATGCCAGCAGTAGCACATAAGCTCGTTGTCGGCGTTCAGTCCGAAAAGGAACATTTCTATCATTCCGTCTCCGTCCACGTCGGCAAGCCATACTCTGGGGTCGGTGTCTATTCTCGTGTCTCTGATCACGGAGGTGTTTCCCGACTCCACAACGTAGAGTGAGAAGCCGGTCCCGCCCTCCGTTCTCGCAAGATCGATATATTCCTCTTCGCCGTCCGCGTTCACGTCGCATAGCTTGGGCATCGCATACGTCGCGTCCAAGGGCTCGAAAAGGCCGCTTTCCATATCCGTGAGCGCGACGGAAGATGCGTCCGTTCCTTTGACGACGAGCTTTTGTATCTCGCCCTCGTTCCTGTAGGAAATCATCATGTTTGGGATGGTGTCCGGTATGGACGATACCACCTCCAAAAGCTCGCTGTCCGAAAGCTTCCACGCGTACCAGATCGTGCTCTCGGCGATCAGCCCGCTGCGATCCTGCATATAGCCCGCGTATCTGACTTCCGAAACGCTGACGTCATAGACCTCCGACTGGGTATAAAGGCAGAACTTCATGCCGGAGACGTCTGTCTGGAGGCGGTAAACGCGCTTGCCCTTGCCCATGACCTGTCCCGCGGACACCAGCATATCTCCGCCGCCCGCGGTCTTTTCGGGCGCTATCTGTGAAAGGGCCGGATCGGTATACGGGACCGTAAATCTCAGCACGCCCAAAGACTCCGCCGCGATCTCACCCGCGGGCGCGGTATAGACCGCGCCTTTTACAGAAAGATACCACCTTGATGCGTCCGACATCTCGTCTATGATCTCGCGCCAGCCCTTGTCGAGCCATTCGCGGTCGGCTATCGCCTTGAGGCTCTCGTTGAGCGCCGGTATGTCGGGCTCCCACGCCTCGGCCGTTTGTACGTAAAGCGCGACCGTTTTCCTGTCGCGCTCGTGATCGCTGCCCAGCGTGAAGACGTCCTCCATCGTCACGCATACGATAAGCTCGTCCGCCCTGGTGACGGTCACTTTCCTGTCGGCCGAAAAAAAGGCTCCCTGTTCGGCCGCGATCTGCCTGAGCTCGGTGCATTTCGCGAAAAACTGCTGTCTTAAATCTATGAATACAGCGTTCAGCCCTGTCTCGTCGCCGTCGACCCCGGAGAGTATAACGGACGGCGTGCGGCAGCAAATCTCGAACGGCTGATCTCCCGCCGAGCTTTCCTCATAGGTATCGACGCGCACTATGACGTTTTTTACCGATATATCGTTTCTTTCGCTCTGTCTTGTCGTCGTGACGGTCGTGGTCGTGGTCAGGCGCGTCGAGGACGTCGTGACTTCGACCTCGGCGCATCCGCATAAAAGCAGTGCCGCGGCCAGAGTGAAGCATATTATTGCCGATAAACGCTTTTTCATTCTTTCCTCACTTGTGCAACAGGACATATAGGATCACCCGGATATTCTAACACATAATCGCAAAACAATCAAAGGGCGTAAATCGTTCATCCGTCGTTGACTTTCATCGCGTGTTGGGTTAAATTTAATATGTATACAGCTCTCCTATACAGATCTTTCTTTTTGAGGAGGAAACATGAAAGTAACGCTGCAGAATCTGACCAAAAAGTTTCCGGATAGAAACAAAAAGATACACCGCGAGGTCGTTGCGGTGAACGACTTCACCTTCGAGATCCCCGACGGCAAGCTCATCGGTCTGCTCGGCCCCTCGGGCTGCGGCAAGAGCACGACACTGAATTTGATCTCCGGCCTTGAAACGCCCACCTCGGGCAAGATCTTCTTCGGCGACGACGACGTGACCGATCTGCCGCCCGAAAACAGAGGAGTGGGACTGGTCTTCCAGAACTACGCGCTCTACCCGCACCTCACCGTGCGGCAGAACATCCCCTTCCCGCTGCAGAACCTGCGCGGCAGCGAGAAGCTGACGAAGGAGGTCATGGAGGAGAAGATGCTCGAGGCCGCGAGGCTCGTGCAGATCGAGCGCCTGCTCGAGCGCAAGCCCTCC
>JAEEGL017158666.1_pt1 | contig 45484 bp, 43 predicted proteins | sample 9134231 | NCBI WGS metagenome assembly JAEEGL01 (sample SAMN16246548, study PRJNA631951) | gut metagenome | biome: gut microbiome; feature: rumen; material: fiber-attached | host: Bos | place: Iran: Karaj | collected 2018-10 | reverse complement strand
GATTGAAATCTTTATCACTTCCCTATCCTTATTGTTGATTGCCTTATTTGTCTTGCGACCAGAAGAATTATCTGATAGCAAAACTGGTCTTCGCTCCTATCAGGATTATCAGTTTGAACTGAAAAAGGTAATCCTTTCCAAGCAAAAACTTTCTATTCAGATGATTAAGATTATGAACGTTTCAAATATCAAGACATTCTATGGTGAAGAAAGTTATCTCAACTCTGTTCGTGAAATTGCTGCTCGATGTATTTTGGAATGCAAACGAAGAAAAATCTATTCCGATGTCTTCTTTGAAGAACCGGGTAATCTTTATGTATTCATTGAGGATAAGGATTTCGATTGTTATGCTTACACCATGGATATGATTTCCTATTTCCGCAGCCAGAGTTCAAATGGTAGCAGCGTCTCTGCTTCCCTGCAATTAAAGAACTGTCAGATCAATCTTCCTAATGAATGCAATGACATTGAGACGATTCTTCGTCTTGGTCATTCCTTTGATCGCTATATGGGAAATCAGGAACTCTTCTGCTATGGTAGGGACATCATCCATCAGAAGATGTATATTATCGAATCCAATCTTAATGAGATTCTTCTTGAAGCCGTCAAGAATGAACGCTTTGAAATGTATTATCAACCAATTTATGATATCAAGGCTGGCAAGTTCCGTAGCGCTGAAGCCTTAATACGACTCAATGACCCTGAATATGGCATGATCATGCCTGGTTTATTTATCCCAGCTGCTGAACAGAAGAACATGCTAGGGCCGATTGGTGAATTTGTCTTAGAGGATGTCTTCCGCTTTGTGGGCAGTGAGGAGTTCAAGAAGTCTGGTGTCGAATTTGTAGAGGTCAATCTCTCGGTTCAGCAAGCCATCGATCCTTCTTTGATTTCTCATATTGAAAGTCTGCAGGAAAAGTATGGTGTCTCACCAAGTCAGATCAACTTTGAAGTCACCGAATCTATCTATGCGCAAGACCATGACTTATTGCATTACAATTTAGAGAAACTAAAATCTATGGGTTATCAGTTATCATTAGATGACTATGGTACAGGATATTCCAACATCACCAGAATGTTAAGTCTTCCTTTATCCATCATCAAGTTTGATAAGAGTATGGTCGATGCCGCCGATAATGCTAGTGGCTTATCGGTCTTAGAACATTCCATCATCATGATGAGAGATATTCGTAAAGCGACCTTGGTCGAAGGTGTAGAGACGAAGGAAAGAGCCGAGCAGGTTATCAAGATGGGCGTCGAATATATTCAGGGTTTCTACTATGCCAAACCGTTACCTGTTCCTCAGTTTTTAGAATTTATTGCCACTCACAATCAGTAAATAAGAAAAGGGATCGTTATTTAACGATCCCGATTTTATTCTTATTCTTTGTGAGCGACTTTATCTTCGTAGAGTTTCTTTAATGCCTGGAAGGTGCTTTCGGATAAGTCGTGTTCAATGCGACAAGCATCATCAAACGCGGTCTGATCATCGACACCTAAAGAGACAAAGAATCTATGAAGGATGATATATCTGCCATAGACCTTCTTGGCGATGGCCATACCAGCCTCAGTGAGGTTTAGAACCTGCTTTGGACCGACGGTGACATAACCCTCGTTTTCCAATTTCTTTAAAGCGATGGAAACACTGGCTTTAGAGAAATTCATGGAAGTAGCGATATCGATGGCATGAACGTTGGGATTGCCCTCTTCCTGGAGCATTAGGATTCTCTTTAAATAGTTTTCTGCGGATTCATTTGTCTTTGTATCTTGCATGGTGAATTCCTCCTAGCAAATGTTACATACTAATAGTAAATCAAAAATCATTTTTGTTGACAAGTCAATTGCGTTTCTATATGTTATTATACGATGGTTAGACGCAACTAACAATCAAATTATTCTTGTTTGAACCGCAAGAATAAATGACGACCTCCAATATATAGAAAGTCCAGGCCTTGAACCAGTCTGGGCTTTTTATTTTTGCCTTTCTTTTTCTATCTGTTGAGAAATGGTCTTAGGGTTCATCAGTTGCTGCTGAAGCGAACGGAAACCAGGATTTGCACCCTTGCCGACTAATTCGACAGCGGTGATCTGAGGAATCTCATTCATCAGAAGCACGGCGATGGAATCAGAAACATCGCTTGGGGCAAGTCCACATCCAGCACAGGCTCCAATCATTCTGACATAGAGGATGCCGGTTTCTTTTTCGTAATGATCGATTTCGATATTTCCCCCTTCGTTCATTAAGTAAGGGCGGATTTTGTTTAGTGTATATTCAATTCTATCTTCAAGTGTTCTCATGGTTTTATGACTCAATGAGACTATTTAATATTTTTTTTCGTCTAATTGCAACAAAAAGGCTTACTATGTTTGCCATAACTAACATTTAGTATGAACCCAGGTTAAAATTCACAAAAATTAGTTGACACAAACTATTTACGATATTATAGTATTGAAGATAGTTAAATTAAACTAACTCGGAGGTTTCCATATGCCAATTTTAATTGCACCCATCAATCAGATGCTCACAATCAAGCGCGTTTCCGGAAGCGACAAAGAGCGTAAGCATTTAGAGAGCTTAGGCATCGTTCCGGGAAGAAATCTAACTGTTTTAAAAGCCACTAGCAATGGAGTGATTGTCATGGTCGATGAAATGCGTCTTGCCATTGATCGTAACGTTGCGATGTCTATTGTCGTGGCGGCTTAGAAGGGAAAAGAAATATGTCAGACAACATAATGCAGTCTGTTGGTTCCATCAATGTAGGTGATGTTGTCACGCTCAACACGGTTCTCATTGGTACTTCTGGAATCATTGTCAAAGTCAATGGTGAAGGAAGAGTTCGTCGTCGTTTGTTCGATATGGGGCTCACCCCTGGAGCAGAAGTGTTCTTACGTAAGAAGGCTCCTTTGGGTGATCCACTTGAAATTACCTTGAGAGGTTATGAACTTTCTCTGAGAAAAGATGAAGCCCAATATGTGGAAATTAAGGTTACTGATTTACCATCCACATCTTCAGCTGAAGGAGAAAACAAGTAATGTCTAGCAAAGTATTGAATGTTGCTCTTGCCGGTAATCCAAACTGCGGTAAGACCACTTTATTTAACTCCTTGACCGGTTCTACCGCCTATGTCGGTAACTGGCCAGGTGTCACAGTTGAAAAAAGAGAAGGTAAGTATAAATCTAAGGATGGTTTAATCGTCGATGTCATCGACTTACCTGGTATTTATTCCTTATCTCCTTATACACCAGAAGAAGTCGTCTCCAGAAATTTCATTTTGGAAGAGCATCCTGATGTTGTCATCAACGTTCTTGATGCCACTAATTTGGAACGTAACTTATATATGACGACCCAGATTCTGGAAATGGATGTCCCAGTTGTCATCGCTTTGAATATGATGGATGCTGTGGAAAATAACGGCATGTCCATCGATGCAGAAGCCATCGCCAAGAAGCTTGGTGTCAGAGTCGTGAAGATCTCTGCTCTTCGCAACAAGGGCTTAGATGAACTGATGAAGGTCGCAAGCGAAGTCGCTGGCGAAAAAAGAGAAGGTAAATCCTTCTGGGACTATGGCGAATATGCTTCCAAGGTCGATGAAGCCATCGCCATCTATAAGAAAGAAGAAGTCACAGATCCTCTCTTCCATGCTGTCAAAGCACTGGAGGGTGATGAAATTGAAGCCGAAAAGAATCACCTCGCCTTTGAAAAGGTTAAGGAATTGGGTGTCAATATCGATGAATTTGAAGCCAATTCTGCCGATAAACGCTACAAATACATCACCAATGAATTAGCCAAGTATCGCACTGGTGCTCCTGTTCAGGAAAGCAAGAAGTTATCTATCTCTGATAAGATTGATAGAGTCTTGACCAACAAGTGGGCTGCTATCCCGATCCTGTTAGTTCTTCTTTGGATCATCTTCCATGTCACTTTTGCTGGCGATTTACTCTATATGCATCAGTGGTTTGGTCTTGAACTTGAGGATTATCCAGGCTTCATCTCCTTTACCTTAGCGGATGGTGAAACCTATACTCCATTTGCTGGTTTGTTCTATACTGCTGATGGTGTCAACTCTATTGGCGAATTCTTCCATGTCTTAGCCGGTGACAATGAAACAGGTATTCTCGGCTTAATCTGTCTTGGTATCAAGCAGTTGCTTCTTGTCATGGGTACACCAGATCCTATCGTTATGGTGATCTACGACGGTATCCTCAATGGTGTTGCTGCCGTTGTCGGTTTTGTTCCACAGATTCTCATCCTCTTCTTATTCTTCTCCATCTTAGAAGATTCTGGTTACATGGCTCGTGTCGCTTTCGTCTTAGATCGTATCTTCCGCCGTTTCGGCGTTTCCGGTCGTGCTTTCTTACCTATGATCATGGGTTTAGGTTGTGGTGTCCCAGCTATGGTCAATACCAGAACCCTTAATTCCGATAAGGAAAGAATCAAGACCATCCGTGTCATTCCTTACTTCACCTGCGGTGCCAAGGCTGATATCCTTGCTGCCGTAAGTGCCTCGGTCGCCTTATCCTTTGGTTGGAATGCCGATTTGTTCACGATGGGTATGTATGTCATGGGCTTTGCCATGGCGATTGTCGTGGTCATCTTGATGAACAAGACTACCCAGAGAGAAGAAGTCCCACCATTCATCATGGAATTACCTGCTTATCATATGCCACAGCCAAAGGCTGTCGCTATCCATGTCTGGGATAAGGGCAAACACTTCCTCAAAAAGGCCGGTACCATTATTCTCATCTCCACTATTGTCATCACCATGATGGAAAATCTCACTTGGGATTGGAGATTCATCCCTGCTTTCGAAGAAGCTACGTCAGAAGAAATTCAGGCTCTTGGCTATGCCTCTTATGAAGCGATGGAAGCTTCCAGTATGCTTTCTAGCATTGGTAAGGTCATCATGCCATTATTCACTCCAATTGGCTTTGGTACTCAGCTCAACAGCACTGGTTGGATCTTCGGTGTCTCTACCATCCAGGGTATTGTCGCCAAGGAAAACGTCACTGGTACTTTGACTGCCTTAGCTGGTATTGTCGGCCAGGATATCGAAGGCTTAGAAGATGGCGATGCTGTTTCTCAGATGTTTGCTGCTACCGGTATTACCGCTGGTGGTATCATGGGCTTCACTGTCTTTAACCTTCTCACCATTCCTTGCTTTGCTTCTGTTGGTACTGCCAAGGGTGAACTTCCAACTAAGAAGTCCTATATCGGTACAATCTTGTTCTGGTTATTAGGCGCTTATGTTATCGCTTCTCTCTTCTATCTCTTCACCGATGCTGTTGTTGGTAACTTTGGCCTTGTCGGCGGCATTGTTATTCCGATTGTCATTGTCGCTTTAGTCGCTTGCACGTTCTTTGCTGCTCACTTCTATGATAAGAAGATGAAAGCAAAAGAAGCTTTGTCTGCTTAAATTCTCAAGAGGTGGCAAGAAATTGCCACCTCTTTCTCTCAAGGAAAAAACATATGAAATCTGTCATTTTGAATATAGAAGGCATGAAGTGTGGGATGTGTGAAGCCCATATCTCTGATCATATCCGTAAGGTGTTTTCTAACGCTAAAAAGGTCAAGGCTGACCATAAGAAAGGCATCGCTAGTTTTATCGTGGATGAAGAGAATGTGGATGTTGATCTTTTGATCAAGGTAATCTCTTCTTTAGGATATCAGGTACAGGGTCATAAGATAGAACCATATCAGAAGAAAGGTTTCTTCTCGTTCTTGAAGAAATAATCCCTGATTTGCTTTTTATTGAGAAGAAGATTATAATTCTCGAAGCAAAAGAGGAGAGGAATATGAGAAAGAAAGTTTTGCCGTGGTTCGTTTTGTTAATGCAGGTGGTCAGTTTGACTGGCTGTGGCGATAGCCAAGTCAAAGAAGGTAAGTTTGAAAACTGGAACACTTGTGATTCATTAACTAGTCTTAGGAATTATGTCACCAAGGTGGTAAATAAGAATTCTGATCAATTTATTCCGGTGGAAGACAGAATTGCTGTCTTTGATATGGATGGCACCTTGTATGGTGAACTTTTCCCTGTGTATCTTGAATACCTGATGTTGGAATATCGCGCCTTGGATGATAAGACGTATCAGGCACCAGAAGATGTCAAAGAAGTAGCATTGCAGATCAGGGATGCCAAAGCCAATTATGCAACGCCAGACGTCAGCAATTTTGATCTGGTTCACGCTCGTGCTGCAGCGAAAGCCTATTCTGGTATGACTCTTGCACAGTTTAAGGACTACACCAAAGCATTTATTGAGAATGATGTAGAATGCTTCACCAATATGAAATATAAAGATGCGTTCTACCAGCCGATGAAGGAAGTGGTCAGCTATTTGCAAAACAATGATTTTACCACTTATGTTGTCAGTGGTTCTGATCGTTTCTTATGCCGTGCCTTGGTCTGTGATGTGTTGAACATTCCTGAAAACCAGATCATTGGTATGGATGTCAGACTTGAAGGCAGTGCGCAAGAGGGTAAGGATGGCTTGAGCTATCAGTTCCAGAAGGATGATGACCTTGTCAGAACAGATGAATTGCTCATCAAAAATTTGAAGATGAATAAGGTTACGGCGATTGCTAAGGAAATCGGTAAGCAACCTGTCTTGTCCTTTGGCAATTCCAGCGGTGATATAAGCATGCATGTCTATACCACCAGTAACAACGCTTATGAAAGCCAGGCCTATATGCTTGTTGCCGATGATACAGAAAGAGATTATGCAAAGATAGAAGAAGCCAACAAGCGTCAGAAAAGTTGGCAGGATTATGGTTTCAATATCATTTCTATGAAAAATGATTTTAAAACCATTTATGGTAGTAACGTAACCAAGAAGTAATCAAGTAACAGCTGTGGCTCTCTAAAAAAGAGTCACAGCTGTTTTTAATTCGTTGTTTTAAGATTATTTTTCCATCATGAAGGAGAGGAATTTTTGAATCCATTCCGTGACTTCAACACTGGATTTATCACTTTCGATGAAATTGATGTTGATGAAGAAGACAGACATGAGAAGACAAGCGATGGTCGGGTTTTTTGGTAGATGAGGTAGTAACTTCTGATGAAGCATATAGACATCTTTGATGCTATTTGCTACAGCCATGGAAAAACAACCAAAGACGTTGCCAAGTCCGGACAAGTCCTGTTTCAGTATAGGGTTATATTTATCCTGATTTGTCTGCAGGAAATAATCTATTCTTAATAAGGAAGTGAGTAAGGTAGTATAGTTTTCTTTTCCTTCAGGGATATGATCGAGTTCAAGAGATGTGAGAATCTGATGATACAGGTTTTCAAATAGCATTTTCAAGAGTTCATCCATGGATTTAAAGTTTCTGGCAAACGTTTCTCTTGAGCGTCCTGCACGAGTGCAGAGTTTCTGAACGGTGATGTCTTTGTAATTATTCTCCATCAGAAGGCTTTCAAGGGCTTTGAGAAAAAACTGCTTCGTGGATAACGTACGTCTATCTACGCTTTTGTTACATTCTGGCATGAAGATTGCTCCTATAAGTTATACATTACATACAAGTAGTGATACACAATAAGAGTATACGAAAAAACACGCTTAGATGAAAGCGTGTTTCTATAAATGATACATTAGTTAATCTTGACCTTGAGTTCTCTTTTTTCTAAGAGTTCTCTTTCGATGGCAGCTTTGGTATCGTCAAAGCGATGGACACAGTTTTCTCTGTCAGGACAGTTCTGGCAATTCTCTTTGGCAATCTGCTTAGCAGCGATGACTTGCTTTTCACGTTCGAAGATTTCAATTTCATCGGAGTTATAGCCGACCTGAATCTTGGAATCATCGACGATGATAGGACGCTTGAGAATGCTTGGATTTTCCTGAATGAAGGCAAGAAGTGCTTTGATGGACATCGATTCGACATCGATATGCTGTTCTTTGAAAATCTTGCTTCTGGTAGAGATGATTTCATCCGTACCATCAAGGGATTTTTCTAACATTTCTTTCAAGTCTTCTTCGGTCAACTTCTCTTTGAGAATGTTGACTTCGCGATAAGGAATCTTCTCCTTATTGAACCAGGCTTTGACTTTACGGCAACTAGAGCAGCTGGGAGAGGAATAAATTTTAATCATGATTGTTAAGTTCCTTTCCTGATTCTGTTTGCTCGCCTTTGGAAATTTCTAATGGCCCTTGTTTTCTTAATTTGAGATATAAGAAGAAATATAGAATCCAGGAAATCAATAACCATAAGGTAGCAAAAGCACAGCAAGAATCAAAGATATAGTGTGCGACACGGATGGTTTCACTACTGGCCTCTGGGCCAGTGACAGGAAACGCTTCGACAGTAAACGGACCGGCGATCAGAAGGGAGACGGTGATGAGATAGAAGATAAAGGAAGCGACTTTTCCATACCATTTGGCTCCACCAAAGGTATGATTGCGTTTGGCTAAAGAGATATCTTCAAAGACTAAGGTCAACTCTTTTCCCATAAAGACACCAAACATAACATAAACAGCAGGGAAGGCGGAGAATTTGACCATCAAGGCTATGGCGATACAAAACTGCATGAATTTATCTGCGATCGGATCGAGCAAGGAACCTAAATTGGATTTCTGATCAAAGGTTCTTGCGATAAAGCCGTCGATGAAATCGGTGTAGGCAGCAATCATCATCATGGCTACGGCGATGTATGTGCCTGCTCTATGATTTCCTAAGATCGTGATGGGAAGAAGATAACAGAGCATAAAGGCAACAACCAAAAGCATTCTGAAATAACAAAGAATGTTTGGTACTTTGAAAACATCTTCCTTGCGGAAGTATTTTTTCAAAATATTGATAAAATTTTGATTGTTACTTTCGTTTGTGTTTTTCATAGTCTTCTCAAGGATATATTATAGCAATATTTATTATTTTTTTAAAATAATAAAACGGATGGTATTGCTGGAGTGTTTTCTAACTGCGGATAATTGATTTGTTCTAGGATCAATCCCTGTGGTTGGGCTTTGTAGCGGATACGAAGTTCTTTACCGGTAGCCAAGGATTCTTTTACTTCATCCAGAGTTAGTTTTCCTTCCGCCACATAAATACATGTGCCTACCATAAAACGGACCTGATAACGTAAAAAGGCTTTGGAGGTAAACCGAATCTTCAATAAGTCATTTTGTTCTTCTAAGATGACATCATCGACAACAAGAAGCGTCTTTTCTTCTCCTTCTGGTGAAGCAAAGGAACGAAAATCATGAAGGCCTTTAAATAAAGAAAGACAGGCCTTGAACTTTTCTACGTCTAATGGTTTTGTCGGCGTGTAGGTAAAAGGATTCAGAATCGGATTTATATTTGTTCCGTTTTGAATCAGATACAGGTAAGTCTTGTTTGTGCAGTCATAGCGAGGAGAGAAGTTATCATCGACTGGGAATACTTCCTTGATGAAGATGTCCTTTGACACACTTCTTTTCAGGTAATATTCAAGATGACTTAAGGTGACATGATTATTAGGAACATCAAAGGTCAAAGCAAAGTCTAAAGCGTGAACACCTCGATCTAATCGAGAAGAGATAGTAACCCTGACTTTCTCATCATAGACACGGCTTAAAAGAGATTCGAAGTCTCCTTGAATCGTCTTTTTATCCGATTGCTTTTGTGTTCCGTAAAACGATGTTCCCAGAAACGATATACGAATCAATATTTTCATTATTTCACCATAGGTAGAGTGACCTGGAAGAACTCATAGATATCCGGTTGCATGATGGCCAAGACAATAATGCCAGCAAGCCAACAGAGGGCAAAAAGACAACCCATGAAATCTCTGATTCCCCAGTGATTGGTCTTGTATCTGGTGCGGTTGGCGTTAGGGTCATAACCTCTTGCTTCCATCGCATCAGCCAATTGACCAGAGGTGGTAAAGGCGGTCATGAATAAAGGAATGATCAAAGCGACTAAGGCTTTAATCTTTTCTTTGAATTTACCCTGTTTATAATCGACACCACGGCTGGCCTGAGCCTTCATGATGCGGTCGGTTTCTTCTTGTAAGGTAGGGATGAAACGCAAGGCTAAAGAGATTGCCATAGCGAATTTGTGAATCGGAACGCCAATAAGTCCAAGAGGCCATAATAACCATTCCAGAGCATTGGTCATCTCCATCGGCTTGGTGGTGGAAGTAAAGATATTGGTGATCATGATAATCAGGACCAGACGGGAAATGACATAAAGAAGGTTGACGATACTTAACCAATAGATATCGACACTGCCGATGCTGATAGCGATGTATGGTTTTGGATCAACCCCTTCTGGTATGGTCGGCTTAGCAAAGAAGACGTTGAGAATCATGACAAATAAGATCATGACCCAGATGGCAGCCAAGGACTTGAAGATGGATAAGAAGGAGACTTTGGCAAATGCGCTAAGCAATAAAAACGAGACAAATAAGATAGCGTAGATGGTCAAATTCATGAAGCTATTTTCACTATAGGTCATGAAGACAGAGACCATCAGGATAATCATCGTGACCAGCTTTACCCTAGCGTCCATTTTATGGACAACGGTGTTATATGGCTGGTATTTGCCTAAGGAAGTATACATTATCTCATACCTCCTTTGACGCGGACAATTTCAGCAGCTAAAGACTTGGTATCTTTGACTTTGCTTAAATCGAGATCTAAACCACCTTGAATCAGATCTAGGGCAAAACGGAAAACCTTTGGTGGCTCTAAAGAAGAAGATTTAAGATATTCGCTGTTTTGGAACAACTCCAAAGGAGTGGAGTCGTGAACGATCTTGCCGTGATCTAAGACGATAGCTCTTTTACAATATTTCAAGACCACGTCCATATTATGGGTGGCCAAAATAATGGCTGTACCCTCATCATGAAGATGCGTGATAAGTCCCATGAGGTTTTCCTCACCAGCGGCATCAAGGCCAACAGTAGGCTCATCTAAAACAAGAATATCGGGCTTCATCGCTAATATTCCAGCGATGGCGACTCTTCTTTTTTCACCGCCGGAAAGTTCAAACGGACTTCTCTCATAATAAGATTCATCTAATCCGACAAGCGTTAAGGCTTCTTTGGCTTGCTTGATGGCATCTTCTTCACTCTGGCCAAAGTTTTTTGGTCCATAAGAAACGTCTTTGATGACACTTTCTTCAAAGATCTGATATTCTGGGAACTGGAAGACAATACCGACTTTCTTTCTTAGGGACTTGATGTTCTGGAGTTTGGCCTTATGTTTCTTCTTCATGGCTCTTTCATCAATCTTGCCATTCTTTTTATAGACCAGAGTCATATCGATGACATAATCATCGGCAATAATCTTGCCATGAGAGGGCAATAACAAACCATTTAACTGCTGGATCAAAGTAGATTTACCTGAACCGGTTCTACCGATCAAGGCAGTAAAGCAGTGGTCTTTAAAAACAAGGTTGATATCTTTTAGCGCAACCTTTTCACCAGGACGATGAGGATTATAGGTGTAATTTACCTGTTCTAGTTTTATTGACATAGTTTTTTATAAAGTTCCTCGTCATTTTTGATCAGACCGAGATCCATGCCTTCCTCTTTTAGATCTTTTGCTAACTTGTGAGCAAAAGGAATATCCAAATGAATCTGTTTTAATAATTCGTCGTTATCGAAAACAACTTCTGGTTTATCATCTAAAATGAGTTGACCTCCATTCATGACAAGCACGCGGTCGGAATCATAAGCATCATCGATTTCATGGGTGATATTGATGATGGTAAGGTCAGGGTTTTCCTTCTTTCTTTCCTTGATGATGTTTCTAATCTGGCGTTTACCTTTTGGATCAAGCATGGCACCAGCTTCATCCAAAATCAAAATCTTTGGATTTCTGGCAATCGCACCAGCGATAGCAACACGCTGTTTCTGACCACCGGACAGATGGGAAGGTTCGGCATCAAGATAATCCTGCATGCCTACCTTGGTGGCGCAATCCAGGATGATATCGTTCATCTTGGAAGGATCAACACAGGCGTTTTCTAAACCAAAAGCAATGTCATCTCTGACCGTAGCTCCGATGAACTGAGAGTCGGGATTTTGGAAGACTAAGCCGATATCTTTGCGAAGAATAAGGGCGTTGTCATCAGTCATCTTGACACCAAAAATATAGATGTCACCTCTGTTCTGGACAAGGATGCCATCGATGAGTTTGGCAAGGGTAGACTTGCCAGAACCATTATGTCCGATAAAGGCAATCGACTGACCTTTCTTGATATCGACGTTTACTTTCTTGATATTGAGTTTGTTTGTCTCGTATCCAAAAGATAAGTTCTCCAGGAATATCGCAGAGTCAGAGGGAATCTTAGGGTCGATAGGAGTGAGTTCGATTTCTCTTTTTTTACTTCTTTTCATTTGTGCTTACGTTTGTATTGGCGAATCTGATAAATCCAATAGGCTATTAAGGATACTACAAAACATCCACCCCAGACAACCAAGAAGATCCAAAGATACTTCTCACCTGAAGCGTTTAAAGCTATGGTATAAAGCAATCCAAGCAAAAGCATGAAAACCATAGTGATGATGATGGTAGAGACGATAGCCTGTTTAACAGGGAATTGATTGTTATTCTTCATTTGTGAAGGTGATTTCCGGTAATTTACCCTTGTACTGGGTATACTTGATACCAGCCATATCTAACATTTTTCTAGCGGCGACTTCTTCATCCTTATCATGGTATTTATCAGATAAGTAGATGATTTCCTTGATACCAGACTGAATGATAGCTTTGGTGCATTCGTTGCAAGGGAACAAAGTGACATAGACAGTGGCACCATGTAAGTCATGGTTGGAATTTAAGATAGCATTTAATTCTGCGTGGCAGACATAAGGATATTTGGTTTCTAATTCCGGTAAAGGATTTTCTGGATTGAAAACATCCCATGGAATCTGTGTGTCATCTACTCCGATTGGCATGCCATTGTAGCCAAGAGAAAGAACCTTGTGATCTTGTGAGACGATACAGGCACCGACTTTGGTATGGGGATCTTTGCTTCTCAAACTAGAGAGCAAAGCAATAGACATAAAGTATTCTTCCCAGCTGATATTATCAAATTTTTTCATAGGTTATTCCTCCTAGACTGTAATATTATATACATTCTTTAAGATGAAAGAAAAGCCGACCGGCTCGGTCAGCTTAATGAGACGTTAAATCTCGTAAAGATAAACGGTTTAACGCACGTTTCAACTTGATTTCTGTCTTCTGTTGTTCGCGTAAGGAAAGTTCTTCTTCCTGTAGACGCTTTTGAGCATTGTCTTTGGCCTTGTTGGCTCTTTCATAGTCGATTTCATCCTGTGATTCAATCGCATTGACCATCATCATGACTTTGTTTTCTTTCTGATAGATGTTTAAGACACCACCAGAAACAGCATAGTTGTCAAGATGACCATTCTGACGAATGACAAGATGAGAAATCTCAATGTTGGCAATCAAGTCGGCATGCTCTGCTAAAATGGTCAGCACACCATCAGAAGTGACAACCGAAACACTATCTACATCATCATTGAAGTAGACAGACGTCGGAACGATGATTTCTAAATGAAATCTATTGGCCATGATTATTTGCTTTCTAAGGTTTTTGCTTTGGCAATCGCATCATCAAAAGTGCCGACATAAGTAAAGGCAGCTTCTGGTAAATTATCACCTTCACCATTTAAGATTCTTCTAAAGGAAGTGATGGTATCGTTGACTTTGACAAACTTACCTTCAAAACCATTGAACTTGGCAGCAACCGAGAATGGCTGAGAAAGGAAGTTACGGATACGTCTGGCACGATTGACCGTCAACTTATCTTCTTCGGATAATTCATCCATACCTAAAATGGCGATGATATCCTGTAAGTCTTTGTATCTCTGAAGAATGGACTGAACCTGTCTTGCGACATCATAGTGTTCTTGTCCGACGACATTTGGATCAAGGAAGTTAGAAGAAGAGGCAAGTGGATCGACAGCTGGATATAAACCTAAAGCGGCGATACCTCTGTCCAAGACAGTCTTGGCATCCAAATGAGAGAAGGTGGTTGCTGGAGCAGGGTCGGTCAAGTCATCGGCCGGAACATAGACGGCCTGGATGGAAGTGATGGAACCATTCTTGGTAGAAGCGATTCTTTCCTGTAACTGACCCATTTCGGTAGCTAAGGTAGGCTGATAACCGACAGCGGAAGGCATACGACCAAGAAGCGCGGAGACTTCACTACCGGCTTGTGTGAATCTGTAAATATTATCGATAAAGAGAAGAACATCCTGATGCTGGACATCACGGAAGTATTCAGCCATGGTCAAACCAGAAAGGCCGACTCTCATACGAACACCAGGAGTTTCATTCATCTGACCGAAGACTAAGGCGGTATTGGATAAGACACCTGTCATCTTCATTTCATAATAAAGGTCATTACCTTCACGGCTTCTTTCACCGACACCGGCGAAAACAGAGATACCATGTTTTTCAGCGGCGATGTTGTGCATCAATTCCTGAATCAAAACAGTTTTGCCGACACCGGCACCACCAAATAAACCGACTTTACCACCCTTGATATAAGGACAGAGCAAATCGATGACTTTGATACCTGTTTCGAAGATTTCGGCATGGGTGGACTGATCCTGGAACTTCGGTGGGTCATTATAGATGGAATGAGTCTGTTCGGCTTTGAATTCACCAGCTTCATCAATCGGCTGACCTAAGACGTTGAACATTCTGCCTAAGACTTCCTTACCGACAGGAACCTGGATTGGGGCACCGGTATTCAAGACAGTCAAACCGCGCTGAATACCTTCCGTAGCGCCCATAGCGATACATCTGACGGTATCATCACCGATATGCTGTAAGACTTCTAATGTCAATTCCTTACCTTGGGCGGTAGTGACTTTCAAGGCCATGAGAAGCGGAGGAATGTTGTTTTCGCTGAAACGTACATCGATGACAGGACCGATAGCCTGAACAATTACACCTTCATTTGGATTCATGGTATTTTCCTCCATTATTCTTTCTTCTTACCAGCATTGGCGCCGGCAACGACTTCAGTAATTTCCTGCGTAATGGCATTCTGACGTGCCTTGTTGTATTCCAACTGCAACTGCGCCTGAATCTTATCAGCAGCATCGGTAGCAGTTTCCATAGCATTTCTACGACTTGCAAGTTCGCTTAATTCAGATTCAATCAATTTGTGATATAAGGATGCGTCGATGTAGTGGGGAAGAATCTGTTCAAGAACGGACTGGACATTCGGTTCAAAGATAGGTGGGTTGAGACTCTTTTTGACTTCATCTACTCCTTCAAGCTTAGGATCAAGTGGTAAGAGTTGATGTAAGACAGGAGTGAAAGTTAAAGAGTTGACATATTTGGTATAGACTAAGACGACCTTGGAATAATTCTGACTCTTGTAGAGACGAACAATCTGATGTCTCATTCTTCTGACAGCAGAATAAGTGAAATTATCTAATAGATCGACATAATCGGTATGCTTCTTGAAATCTTTGTTGTTGTAGTGAGATAAACCTTTGGTGCCGATGAAGAAGAGTTCATCCTGTTGCTTTAACACAGGATCGAGTGCCTTGAACAGGTTATAGTTATAAGCACCACAAAGTCCAAGAGTGGAAGTGACAACAATATATAACGTCTTATCCTTGTTGTATGAAGTCAGAATGTTTGGTTTTCCAGCCTCATAAAAATCAACACCAGCTAAAGTGCGGAGCATCGTCTGATTCATTCCGGTGATATACGCCTTGTTTTCTTCAAAATACTTTTTCCATCTCTGATATTTCACACTGGCGACAAGTTTCATCGCCTTGGTGATTTTTTCAGTTGAACGGATCGTAGTGATACGGCGTTTTGTGTTGACTAAGGATTCTGGCATTTAATTATTCAAGACTTTCTAAAACAGCTTTGACGGAATCATCGATGAGAGCTTTGGTCTCATCGGATAACAATTTGGTTTCTTTGATGGCAGTATAGACTTCATTATGGTTGGCTTTGATATGAGAACGAATCTTTTCTAAGACAGAAGAGATCATCTTCAAGGCAACATTATCAATCTGATGAGACTGAGCAATATAAATCTCAATAACCTCATCTTCCATGCTTAGTGGAGAGTACTGTTTCTGCTTTAAGACTTCCATCAAGACACCACCGTGTTGCAAGATGCTCTTGGTCGTTGGGTCTAAATCGGAACCAAAACGAGAGAAGTCGAGCATTTCATTGTAGTTGGCAAGTTCAATCTTCAAAGAAGAAGCGACCTTCTTCATGGCTTTGATCTGAGCGGAGGAACCGACACGAGAGACGGATAAACCGGAATCGACGGCTGGTCTCTGACCCTGGTTGAACAAGTCGGTGGTCAAAAAAATCTGACCATCGGTGATAGAGATGACGTTAGTTGGAATATAGGCGGAGATATCACCAGCCTGAGTTTCAACAATTGGTAAAGCGGTCATAGAACCACCGCCATAGGCCTTGTTAAGCTTACAAGAACGTTCTAGTAATCTGGAGTGGAGATAGAAGATATCACCAGGATAAGCTTCACGACCTGGGGATCTCTTCAAAAGCAAGGATAAGGCACGATAAGCGACAGCGTGCTTGGATAAATCATCATAAATGATAAGGACATTCTTACCATGCTTCTCCCAATATTCACCCATACTGGTTGCGGCATAAGGAGCGACATAAAGCATAGGAGCGGATTCACTAGCAGAAGCATTGACGATGACAGTATAGTCAAATGCACCGTGGTCTTTTAATTTGGAGACGATTTGAGCAATGGTGGAATTCTTCTGACCGATAGCACAATAGATACAGATAACATCTTTACCCTTCTGGTTGATGATGGTATCAATCGCGATAGCGGTTTTACCCGTCTGTCTATCGCCGATAAGCAATTCTCTTTGACCCTTACCGATAGGAATCATACTATCGATAGCCTTGATGCCGGTTTCTAAAGGTTCGTTAACCGACTCACGGGTCATGATGCCAGGAGCTGGAGATTCGATTGGATAATTATCGCTAGCAACAATCTCGCCATTGCCATCGATTGGTTCACCAAGTGCGTTGACAACTCTGCCAAGTAATCCATCACCAACAGGAACAGAGACAACCTTGCCAGTCAATTTGACAGGGTCACCTTCAAAGATGGTGGTATCCTTACCTAACAAGACGCAACCGACAGAATCTTCGTTGAGGTTCATGACCATGCCATAGACATGATTTGGGAATTCCAAAAGTTCGCCATACATGGCTTTATCCAAACCATAGATGGTGGCGATACCATCACCGACAGAAACGACGGTGCCGACATCGCTGGTTTCGATTTTATCTTCGTAGGAACTGATCTCTTTCTTGATGAGATTTGTAATCTGGTCAATATCTGCCATGGTTTAACCTCCTAATCCTGAACGATTAATTTATTACGTACCTGATTCAACTTGTTGTCGATAGAATAGTCATATAAGGTATCATCGATATAGACGCGCATACCAGCGATGACTTTCTTGTCGATCAGGACTCTGAAGACGACTTTCTTCTGATATTTTTTTGAGAAGGCTTCTTCTAGTTTGTGAAGTGTAGCCTCGGATAATTCAAACGGAGTGTACACTCTTCCTTCCAAGATTCCTTGATCCTCGTGATAGAGATGTTCGAAGTGTTTGAACATCTCATCAAAGTAGGCGATGGCTTTTTTCTTGATGAGAACCTGTAAAAAACCAAGTGTTGCGATATCTACTTTTTCTTTAAAAGCATTCTCGAGAAGTTGGTCTTTATCTTTCTTCATCACCATCGGTGAGGAGAGGAACTTGATGATTTCATCATTCTTCTTGAAGACACCGGAAATGAGATTGAGGTCTTTGTGAAAGACTTCAATCTTATTTTTCTCTTTTGCTAAAGAGAAGTACGCTTGAGCATAGTGTTTCAGAAGCGAATGATCCATATTGATTAATCTTCTTTCTTCATCTGATTGATGAAGTCATTGACGACTTTTTCGTTATCTTCTTCATTGATTTCACGGCCTAAAATCTGCTTGGAGGCATCAATGGCAGTGCTGACGATGGCGTTATGAGCCTCACGGTCAACCTGCTTTTGTCTTTCCAAAGCATCCTTTTCGCCCTGTGCACGGATGTTATTCGCATCCTCGTTGGCCTTGTTGATGATACTTTCTGCTTTCAGGGAAGCTTCTTTAGAAGCATCCTCGACTATCTGAGCAGCCTGAAGACGGCTGTCCTTGATGTTCTGGGCAGCGACTTCTCTATCCAGTTGAGCATCATGTTTGGCCTTTGCAGCATCAGAGATATCTTTTTCGACGGCATCCTGTCTGGCTTTGAGTTTGTTTTTGATTGGTTTATAGGCAAACTTAAAGAAGATGAAGACCATCACCAAAAAGGCACCTAACTGGGTCAAAGTGATCCATAAGTTAGGACTTAAGGCTTTACCGACTGTGTCTTGAACAGAGTTGGTAATGTTGGAGGTATCGCAGGAAGTCAATACCAAACCAGAACCGATGAACAATAACGAAGTCTTGAACTTCTTATTCATCTTATCCCTTTCTATTAGGCGGCTAAGGAACTTGGGCCGACAACGAAGATCAATAAGATGGCTAAGACTAAGCCGTAAATAGCGACGGTTTCACAAAGGGAAACGCCTAAAATCATACTGGAACGTAAGTTGCCGGTAGCTTCTGGATTTCTGGCCATACCCTTTAAAGCAGAAGAGCAGACAAGACCTTCGGCGATAGAGGAGAAACCCATACCGACAAGGATGATACCGACACCGATATAAAGCATACCGGCTGCATCGTAGATAGTGCCACCGCTGGTTTCAGCGAGAGCTAAGATAGAGTTTAATAAATTCATAATAAGCCTCCTTTAGATTAACTGGCTTCTTACATCTGAGCTTTTAAGGTAACAGCTTGAGCCATCTTCTTCTGGGCCTCTTCTGATGGTGCTTCCTGTGCGATGTCCATCATGGTGATCATAACGAAGACTAACGACTGTATAAAACCGCTAAAAGCGTCGAAGTAAGCATGCATGACTGGCATGATGAGAGGACCGGCAATCAAGCCAAATCCACCCAGTATGTTATTTAAAGCATTATATAAAAGGGTCATGATACAAAAGCCGGCAAACGAGTTGCCAAACAATCTGATACCCAAAGAAATCATCGGCGAGAAATTGGTGATCAAAGGAACAAATGGTGGGAAGGTGAAGACAAACTGTTTCCAGTAATTGAATTTCTGTGTTCTCAATTTGGTGACTTCAATCATGATGACGGTAAGTAAACCAAGAGATAAGGTTGTACCAGCACTGGTAAATGGGTTTGGCATCTGAGTGAACAGAGTCGTCTCATTCAAAAGATATCCGTCGGCGGCACTTCCTAAATAGATGAAGTTAGGAATACCCATCATACCGATGAAGAAACCGATGAGAATAAATAAGAATAAGGCGATGATATAAGCGCCAAAGTCAGCAAAATATCTTGGACAACCCATGATATTGGAAATCTCTTTGTCCGCCCAACCAATTACCGTTTCAGCAGCGTTGACAATTCCTTTTGGCTTATCCAGAGGTGAATATTTCTTTTGCTTAAAATAGATGACAAAAGAAAGGATGATAATAATCAAACAAGTGGCAATGCCAGTGATGAATTCTCCGGTGATGTTTTTGACAAAGTCAGGACTTAAGATTCTATCGATGTTCATTATTGATTTTCTTGTCTTTGGTATTATTCACTTCTTGCTTCGACTTAATTATGAATAATATCATAATTATAATATAAACCAAAATCACTTCAAAGAAAGGAACGAGCAAAAATAAAGCGTTTACAGTTTCTTGTATCCAAGGAACAAAAAAACGGATTAGTGCAGGTATCGCAATTGCTACAACAATCATCAGATAGCGAAGAATGATCTGAAAAATGAATTTCGCTACATGATAATTGATTCTTTTTGGGACCTTATAGAAAGTCAGGAATATAGGATAGATAAAGAATAAGGGAAAACCGAAGAAAAGAATATGGCCATATAATCCGGCAATCAGAAAGCCGATACACGTTCCTATTATTAGAATATATATAGTGGAAAATACGATGATCAGGTTTCTCTTTTCTTTTGTCATAGAATCTAACTATAGCACAAATTGAAAGAAATAGAAAAAAGTAATTGACAACACGCCTCAACATCTTTATAATTACTTTTGCTTTGGGCATTTAGCTCAGCTGGGAGAGCATCCGCTTGACGTGCGGAAGGTCACAGGTTCGAGCCCTGTAGTGCCCACCATCTCAAAGTAAAATATCTCCCAAGATAATTCTTGGGAGATTTTTTTGTCTATCTGGAGCAGTACTCAAGAGGCTGAAGAGAACGGTCTTGAAAACCGTCAGACGGCGAATAACCGTGCGGGAGTTCAAATCTCCCCTGCTCCGCCATTAAATAACTAGAATTGTGATACGAGAAATCTGTCACAATTTTTTATTTTTGGGGTAAAAATATTAACCACTTTATTAACCGTTTATTCTTCTTCTTTTATTTGCCACGTCAAGAAAATTAAGCACTACAAAATGTGTATCAAATGTGATACAATCAATTGGAGGTGATAGGTATGTCTAAAGAGAATAAAAACGAACTGATTCACATTAGAATAGAGCCAACAGTGAAAGAAAAGTCGGAAAATATTTTTAATAAGCTTGGAATTAATATGTCTTATGCTGTATCTTTGTTTTTAAATCAAGTAATACTTAAAAATGGCTTTCCTTTTAATGTGGAATTGCCAAAAGCTAATGAAACTGAATTAGAATCTTTAGCTAAAATAATTGAATCAACTGGTGGTAATGGAGTAGTAAGTGAAAAGAATCAAAAAATTATTCATTTGTATTCTTTAGGTGAAATTGACTATGAGACGGCAGTATTTGCTATAAAGAGGAGTTTTATGTAATTATGAAAGATCCGTATGTATATGAAGGTACTAATGTACTAATCAATTTAGCAAATATTAAGGAACAAGATAAACTTGATAATTTTGAAACGACTTTATCACGTGTTGCAATCGTAGAATTATTGAAAAATCCTATTGATATAACTTCAACAAAAGATATATTTGAGATTCATAAAAGATTGTTTAAAGAAGTATATTCTTGGGCAGGAAAGCCTAGAACAATAAACATTTATAAAATAGAACCGGTTCTTGGATGCTTATTTGTCAATTATTCTGATCATAATCAAATTATGAAAGATTTAAATAAAATTCAGAATGATATTGATTCATTTGATTGGGTGAATAGTAGCAAAAAAGAGATAATATCAAAAATCGTTAGGGTTATATCTAGTGTATGGCAAGTACATGCTTTTAGAGAAGGTAATACAAGAACTATCTGTCTATATTTATATTTTTTCATGAAGAAATATAACTTGAAGCTTAATGTTGATTTTATTGGGGAACATTCAAAGTTTTTTAGAAACGCGCTTGTGCTTGCTTCAATAGGAGAATATAGTGAATATGAACATTTAGAAATGATATTATCAGATGCTATAAGTTTAAAGAAAGTAATAAATGGTGAATCAAAATATCAAACAATAAAAGATTATAATCTAGAAAAATATGAATATAATTATCATCATTTGAAGAAAGATTAATTATTATTGTGTCATATCAAGAAGGGAATGAATGAAGTGCCTGCACTTCATTCCTACTCCTTGGTCCAACAAGAGGGGGAAGTACAAATACCTGACTAGACGATATGATGGTGGTTTGGTAATCGAAAATGCATTATGTTCTTGCAAAAAGAAGGTGTTCTTCCGATAATGCTTGTATGGCCAAATATCATTTTCTCAAACATTTACATACTGTGAATAAACATCGCTTCTTCGTCTTCGTCAATTGTTGTCGCTGTGGAATTCCGTGGCGTGGTTTTGTTCATGATTTATCCAAGTATAGTCCAAAAGAATTTATCATCAGTGCTCGAAACTATTCTGGTAAACGTTCCCCTATCGCTAATGAACGTAGAGAAGAAAACGGCTATTCGAAAGCCTTTATACATCATACCAGAAAGAATAGACATCATTATGAATATTGGGTAGATGTCACTCTCGGTGATATTATCCTGTCTCCTATGCCATATAAGTTTGCCTTGGAATGTTGTTGTGATATCATCTCTGCATCAAGAGTTTATAACGGGAAGAATTTCACCAGGGATTTGCCGCTAGCGTTTCATAACAGAGTAAAAGATAGAAGCATGATGCATTCGGCAACCAAAGAGTTTATTAACGAGGTTCTGACTCGTTATAAAGATTCGGGCTTTAAGAACATCAAAAAGAGATATACCAAAACACTGTATAAAGAAATCTTAGCAAAATATCCGATTACTGAAGTTATACCGGTCTATTCCAAAGAGAACAAGTTGGAACAACAAGGATTTGAGTTTAAACCAAGATAAACCCAACTTTTATTGATGTGAACCATTCCTATGGCTTTGGAGAGGTCGATGAATGAAGTGACATGTCGCTTCATTCATCCTTGACCTAATCCTTGGTCTTATTAGAGGGTTTCACTTCATTCCCCGGCATTTTTTCTCATACCCTCGGTTCTTGGACTACTAGAATTTCTGAGAAGAGATACCTTGGTGATGATTTTGGTGACTCTTATGTCATCTAGATGATGATATCTGATGGTCTTTTGTCTTATAATAGTTTAAGCACCCATTGTTGTGGATTCCTTTCTGATATTGGTCGTATCTAGAATAGAATACCACGTATCCTGGTGCGGAACCTATTGGGCTAGCCCAATAGGTTCTTTGTGTCATTGATAATTATCACTTCAGTTTACAATTAAGGTTATTTAGATTGTGATCTATTTTGATTGCATTAAAATGCGTATTTACGCAAAATTTTTCATTAAACGCATTGAAAAACTTTAAGTGATAATTTTTTATAAGTGAAGAAAAATGCGTCTATACGCAAAAATATTCAGTAGGAGATAATTTGTAATAGCAAGAAATGAATACTTATAAAAGATAATATCAAAGCAAAATAATGGGATGATTAAGATAATAACTGGAATCAGAAGATGTGGTAAATCATACCTGCTATTTACGATTTATCGTAATAATTTGTTAGAAAAAGGTGTCGAAAGTGAAGTGAGCTCCTCTTATGGCTCAAGAGAGGTCGAAGAATGAAGTGACATGTCGCTTCATTCATCCTTGACCTAATCCTTGGTCCCATTAGAGGGGTTCACAACATCTTCGGTCACTTGAGTCGTTCTGGTTTGAGTATGAAACTCAGTTTTCAATTATCAATTTTTTTGTAAATTATCATTCCATTATAAGTCTAAAATGATACAATATGTATATGCATAAATATCACTCTTACATCACTTCAGGCATTATATGTATATCTTACCGATATATAGCCTTTTGGTAGTTATCATAAAGCATGACTATGGATGGAATTATGAGCAAAAATTACAAGACAATCAAGTTTCACTTCAAGACTGACGAGTCCCAGACAAGGCTCATATCTTTTCTTTGCCATATTGCTAAGAACCTAGTGTTCTTGGATACTTTTGAGTCAACTGCTACAAATGACTTCACGATTAATTTATGAGTTTAAATCTAACTATCAAAGAGAAAAAATTTGGTAATCAATGGATTTTTAAAGATGTCAAATTAACCTTTCCTGAGAAAGGGCTAGTTTTACTTGTTGGTGAAAACGGTTGTGGTAAGTCAACGTTATTAAATATGTTGGCTCTGATGGACGATAAATTTAAAGGCCAATATTTTTGGCTGGGAAATGATTTGAAGCCTTTGTCTGCAAATCAAAAAAGCCAAATTAGAGCTGATGATATTTCCTATATCATGCAGAAAAACAATCTTGTGTCCTATCTGTCTGTGAAAGAAAACATCAATTTGCGAAATAGTAAGTTCAATCAGGATGACAAAAGACAAATACAGATGCTTTCTCAAGGACAGCAGGAAATGATTGCCGTTGAAAGAGAACTTCAGCCTGGAAAACGTTTGTATCTGATGGATGAGATTACCGCTAATCTTGATCCAGCAAATGTTGATTTGGTTGTGGCTCGTTTGCTGGAGCTATCTAAACATGCCTTGGTCATTGTTGTCAGTCATGATAAGGACTTTTGGCCTTTGGCAGATTTCATATATAAGGTGGAAAGAGGTAAGATTCTTCAGATTAAAGCAGGAGAATTGGGTGCAGAAGACACCGTTAGGCATAAAGAGACAGAGAGGCTCAAAAAAGGCTCTGTGAGAAATGTTTTTCAAAAAAGAAGTTATAGAAACATTGTCACATATTTTTTTAGTTTGGTATTGTTTACTGTTACTCTTATATTGGGCTGGATTGGTATTGCCCTTACCGAAATTGACGCTTATCCTGAACTGTTTGAACAAGCAAAAAACATGTCATTTGTAGTTGCAACATTGACAGAAAGAGAACGTTTTGAGGAAATAAAAAAGATGTATCCTGAGAATAGTTTTCTTCAATCCTCCAATTTTGTTGTTTACTCCTCTGATGTTCCGGATGATCATAAAATTCATATCAGTTCTGCTTCCAAGGAATACTATGTTGATTATTTTGAAGGAATGAAATATAAATATTCATCGTTAGAAGTTTTGATAGATGAAACCATTCCTTTTGGCCTTGGAATGATTCATGACAGTAATGTAAATCAGCTTCACTCTGAAGAGACTTCTTTTGCTTTGCCCTTTGAAAATAATTACTGGGGTGTGAATGGTATGTCAGGCTATAAAACGTTTCAAACATATGCAAGAATACCTACCAATTTGCTTCTTGTAAATTTAAAGTTTTTGAAAGAAATGGTTGACCCTAAGTTTTCAATGCCTCTAGATGATGATTGTTTCTATGTCAATAACGCCGATTACTGTACAACTGAAAAGGTACACTTTGATTATTCTCCATCTCTATATTTATATGATGATACGAATATTGACATGAACGAGGTTTTTCCTGATGGTGTTCACGTTAAATATTTTTCGTGTGACAAAATTAATAATTCATATTTGACCCATATTTTAGTTTCGGATAACACTATGGATCGATATCGCCAATTCTATCGAGAGAAAGAAAAGGTTGTATTTTCATTAAATGAAACCAACAGGCAATCTATACTTAGGTTTATTTCTAATCACAATCTTGAAGTTTCTAGTGTGAAGATATACGATGGTTCGTTTTTTAAATACTCTTCCATGGTAAATGGTAAGAGATATTTACCTAACATTGTGACTTATGGTGGGTTTAAATATTCTGCTGTTGTGCTTTTGGCTTTGTTTACTAGTCTGATTTCTTATCATCTTTTAGTTAAGCATAAACGTGATGACACTATTCTGAAATTAATGGGATATTCATCAGTTTCACGCTATTTGATGGACATTATTCCTTTGCTTATTGTCACCATCACCGCTATTGGTTTAGGAATCTTTTTAGCTGCTTTATCTCTTGCTTATGTCAATCAGACGATTCAATTAGGATGGCTTTCGGTGGTCCTCTGGTCATTTATTTTTGTTTTTTCTGTGGCATTCAGTCACTTTGTGATTTATCTTACAAACAGAAAAGGATAAGGATATGAGTTATAAAGTTTTTTTAAAATGGGTCTTTAAAACGGAATTTGTTATGATTCTGATTGCCTTGCTTTTTTCTGCTATCACCGAATTTATGATGTCATTTGTGTTTTTTGATGAAGCGGCAATTGTCGATATTTATGGTATAAATCAAATCACGGGGTATGATTATAGGTTGATTCAGGTTTTAGGTGTTTCGGGTATTAGTAAGCAAACCTATATTTTGATTTATGTTATCATCACCACGATTTATTTTGCCTATATCTTACTGTGGAATCGATTGGCTGTTTCTCACAAGCAAAAAGACTTGATACTTTTTTATATTAAAGGGTATTCACCTAAGGAAAGTAATATGCGATTATTCTGGGTAAGATTTATTGTTTATATTCTGATGGTATTAGTCAGTGTTCTTTTGGCCGTGATATTATGTTTTGTGTTTTATGGAGTGATTCACTCTGATCATATGATGATTCTACCGACAGTGTGGTACCTGTTGCCAATCACCATTAATGGTTTTACCTTCTTCTTGATTGATTACTTATATCTTGCCAAACCGATAAGTCATAAGCAGGTTATGCAATTTTTAAGGGAGAATTATTAATGATTCAAGTAAGAAATCTTTCAAAATCCTTTTTAGATAAGGTGGTGTTCAGTAATGTTTCCCTTGATTTTCCTGATACCGGACTGTTTCTTTTGTGTGGGCCGAATGGATGTGGTAAAAGCACCTTGATATATATCTTAGCTGGTTTAGACACTGATTTCATCGGACAGGTAATCATCAACGGGCAGGATATCAAGGCTCTTGATGATAAATCACGTATAAAACTGAGAAAAGAAAACGTTGGTCTTTTGTTTTCTCATGGCAATTTGTTTTCTTTTTTGAATGTAGAAGACAATGTGGAATTGGATAGCAAGGGGAATCGAAATACCATCAAGAAAGAATTATGGGAGAAGAAACCATCTGTTTTATCTGGTGGTGAAGAAGCGATGATTTCCTTGATCAACGAATTCCATAAGAAGAAAAATATATATTTGATCGATGAATTGACTGCGGCTCTCAATGACGACAATGTTCAAAGAGTGATGAAACTGATTTTGGAACAGAGCAAAGACAGTCTGATTCTCATGGCCACGCATGACAAAAGAATAATGGGTATGGGAGAGAAAATCATCATTGGGGATATCAACAAGTAACAGGATCATCCTTCTAAATGAAAGTAACACTGTAGAAAAACTATCTTTTCGTTCTCAAGAAACTTTGTCTTGTAGGAATACCCACAATAGGAGATGTAACATTTTAGGGTAAAATTTATCTTTGTTAGTAAAAAGCAAAAAATAATCTATCGTTTTTTTCGTGAGGACACTATACTAAAAATACGAGGTATAAAAGGTATGAAAGATCAGAATTGCGCTTATTGTATGAGAGAAGAAAAGCCTGAACTCCATCAAGGCTTTGGATATTATGTGCAGGAGTTGAAAGTCTCTTCTTTGTATATTTTCAGAGATCAGGCTCATTTAGGTAGATGTATCGTCGCTTATAAGGATCATGTTTCTGAAATTGTGGATTTGACACCAGAAGAAAGAGCACTCTTCTTAGAAGATGTCGCCAATGTTTCTCAAGCGATTCATGCTGCATTCCATCCTGATAAAGTCAATTATGGTTTCTATGGCGATACAGGTAAACATTTGCATTGTCACCTTTGCCCAAAATATAAGGACGGTTTTGAATGGGGTGGTGTTTTCCAGATGAATCCGCATGTCGATGATCGTACCAATGCGGATTTGATGAAGATTGCCGAAAAAATCAAAACCTATCTGAAATAATATAAACTGACTTGCTTCTGCCTATAAGGTAGAGGCAAGTTTTTCTTTGTAAAAAAATTGAAAAAAACTGAAAGAAACGGAATTTTTTTGATGTTTCTTACTTGTGTTTGAAAAAATGAGAGGCGTGAGAATGTCTTTTCAGGGCGCCTATTTGATACTCTGTTTTCGTTGATGTCAAATAACGATAGGACAATTGCGGTCGGTATTTACAAATCATTCCTTGGAATGAGTGCATATATTAAAATATTACCTATAAAAAGGAGTTTATCGATATGGCTAAACCCGTTCCAGGAAAAGATGGTGAGAAATATATTCCTTACGAGGATAGAAGTAGTAACGAAAGTATTGTTTATTTTACTAGAGATTTGTCGGCAGCCGGTCTAAAAAAGGCTTATGACAAGATCAAAGAACATATTGCGGGAAGAGTGGCCGTCAAGCTTCACACTGGTGAAAAGCATGGACCAAATATCATTCCTCATGATTGGGTAGAAGAACTCTTTAAAGATGAAGACTCGCTTCACAATGCACATATTGTTGAAACCAATACCTATTATGAAGGTGATCGTTATACCACCTCTCAGCATCTTGAAACCTTGAAGGTCAACGGATGGACTTTCTGTCCTGTGGATATCATGGATGCAGAAGGTACTGTCATGTTGCCGATCAAAGATGGTAAATGGTTTACTCAGATGAGTATGGGTATGACCATACTCGCTTATGATTCGATGCTTGTCTTGACTCATTTTAAAGGTCACACTCAAGGTGGATTTGGTGGTTCAAACAAGAATATCGGTATCGGATGTGCCGATGGTCGAGTCGGTAAAAAGATGATTCATACCACACCCAATCAACCGGATATGTGGGATATCAGAACAGAAGAATTCATGGAGCGTATTGTCGAATCTTCCAAGGCGACTGTCGATCATTTTGGTAAGAATATCGCTTATATCAATGTCATGCGCAACATGTCTGTTTCTTGTGATTGTGAAGGTGTGGATGCTGAACCAGTTGTCACACCAAATGTTGGTATTTTAGCTTCATTAGATATTTGCGCCATCGATACAGCTTGTGTTGATATCATTTATGCGATGACAGAAGAAGAACATCACGCTTTAGTAGAAAGAATCACCTCTCGTCATGGCTTACGTCAGCTCAGTTATATGCATGAACTAGGTATGGGAAATACCAAATACGTTCTCATCGATTTAGATCATGATGAAAAGAGAATCTATCCTAAAGACTGTGTCGTTAATCTTAAGCCATTTGGCCAAGATGATTAATACCTTGGATAAGTAACAGTTCAATTCGTATTTTCAATATTGGATCATTTTATTTTTGATCGAATAATCTTTTGTCGTGGAGGGAAATCTTTATGCCAGGAAACATCCTATTGTCGTGCGTTGCTAAAATGACGAGGCTTGTTTTGGCTAGTTCCTGTAGTTTGTTTTGAAGTATTGAAAAATGGTTTTCATCGAGATTTGAGGAACATTCATCTAACAGGATGATTTGTTTTTTCATGTGTGTTAATGCTTTTAGAAGAAATACCAATTCTTCTCCACCGCTTAATGTAGAAGGATAACGAGATAAATCAAAAGAAGAAAAAACATCTATGGAAGAATCGATATGGAAAAAATCTAGATTCTCCTTTAGTGTGAGCGACTCGATGAGGTTGTCCTGAGATTTGAAATAGACAATGGCTTCTTGTCTGAACTTCTGTAAATATGCACAAGAAAATGTTTTGATGTCTTTACCTTGAATCAGCACTTTTCCTTGATATGCTTTATCACATCCCATCATCATATGAAATAAGGTGGTCTTACCTGTGGCGTTATCTCCCTGAATGACAAAAAGGCCCGTATCTGGAAATTGATAACATAGGTCTGAAAAGAGGGCTTTATCCCCGATTTTTTTAAAAACATGAAGGAATTGAATCATAATAATTCTCTATAATAGGCATCTAACCTTTTCTCACTAAAATACATCTTGTAAGCAATAAACCTGATTATCATTCCCGCGATGCAAAGTATCGAGGTAATGAGTAATATTATCGGTGGAAAAACTAACAAAGAGACATCAGGGTAAAGGAAATGATTGATGATATTTATAAGTATAAGCGTCATAATCCACGAAAGTAAAGCGATAAAGAGTAGTAAAACACTCTCAATGATGAAATGAAAATGGAATCCATACCGATATTTCCCTAACAGTTGGAATTTAAAAATATCATGTTTGTTTCTTTCTATAGATAAATAAGTAAAGAAGATCAAAAGAATCAAAAAACAAAGACTAGAAAAAACAAAACCGAAGAAATAGGATTGCTTGGTGATTCCGACTAGGCCAAATTGTTCTAGAACAAAAGTCAATTCACTAGGGAGATCATCTTTGTCTGGATAGCTTGCGGAGATGTTTTTGTAGTCAAAGGAAAAGAAAGTATAGAACACACAAATGATAGTAAGCAGCGAAAGCAAAACAAAGGATTCTAATAATTCGTCTTTCAATATTTTCTTTGCTATTCTCTTTTTCCAGGTCATAGTTTTCTCCTTATGTTAATTGCTATCGAACAAAGTAAACAAAGGAGAGTCACACCTAAAAACATAAGACAGGTAATCATTGTCGGTGGGACTAAAAAGAATTGATTTTCACCTCCTACAATGAAAAGGGAGAGAAGCAAACTGATGAGAAGATATATAATGTGAAGGATGTTGTGGAAGAATTCATTGATGATAAATATTTGCTCTTTAGAATACCCTTTAGCTATGAGAATTACGTTGTCTTTCCCGTTTGTTTTATATAGGAATAAAGATAGGATTATAGATAAAACGAAAAAAGAAGACAAACCCAACCAAAAGAGAAGAAGATAACTTGTCTTGCCAACAGTGTTGTTTATTGTCTGGTTATAGGACGCTAGTTGCCTGATATCAGAGGCTGTTTGTGATGTTCCATCACTAGCGTTCTTTAATTTAATATTGATGTGATGATTAGCTAAGAAGGAGATTGTGGATTGTTTGTTTTTTTTCAGATCAATCAACAAGGAAGTTTCCATTGGATAGGTCAAAATATGTTTCATGGTAGGTTGGGAAACTAACACGTATTCATAAAACGAACCTTGATTGATTTTTCCTAAAGAAAGGTATTTTGTTTTGACTGAGCAGGAAGAGAATATTTTAGAATAATCATAGGAAATGTCGTTGATGCTACGATGCCTTTTTGGAAAAGTGACATCTATATTAGAAAGCAGTGATGTGTTATCGGTATAAAGCACATTATCTTCTAATTCCGTGTCGATGGTATAACCTAAATTTTGTATGTATGAAGCAGTGATAAAATAAACTCCCAATACTTTATCCTTCTTTTTTTGATGGTAGTATGCATAGTGTGTCTCCGTATCCCAGTATTCTCCTTTGACACTTTGTAGGTAAGGACTCGCAAGGTTTAAATTTGATGAAACATGATAGTAATTATCATTAATCTGGTCATCTTTGATGATATTCCAAGTTAATCCATTGCTGTTAATATAGGACTTATCTAAGTTGTTGTACATGCTTGGCGAAACGTGGGCATAGGAGTCATGTATGCTCTCATGCAAAACGACGTATTCTTCTGTAATAGATTGCATGACAAATTGACTATGGGATAAGATGGATTCGGGAATAACATGTTTATAGTCGCTGTTCAGTTCTACATAACAGCTATCTGCTTGAGAAAGAATACGAGAATACAGCCAGTGAAAATTCTGTAAGTGACTGCTTCCAATCCAGGAAAACGATAAAAAGATCAGACTAAGAAGGGAATAGATAAAATAAACAGGTTTGAGATGAAAAACTTTTTTTAGAGAGAGTAAAAAAGGGGAAGGAACTTTATTTCTTTCTGTTGTGGTGGTTGATTCAAAATTAGCCGGTTTAAATAATCCCTTGATGATATCTATCTTTCCCTCGGGAAGAAAGTGAAGTCGAAGAGTATATTCATAGATAGGAAAATCATGGCTGACAATCAATATCAAAGCAGTTTTGGATTTCTCTTTGATTTGAGCAAAATAGTGTTGTTTCTTATCAAGACTAAGATGAGATAGACATTCATCTAAAACAATGATTCTTGCCTCGCTGTTTAAGATTTCATCAAGTAGAAGACACATTTTTTCACCTTGTGATGGTGAAGGCGAGACATCATTTTTTGAATGTGGGCAAAAGAATTTGGCGTAATCTTTATTTGAGAGAAAGGAAAGATAGTTATTTTTCTGAAAGATGATATCGATGTCGTTTTCAAAGAGTTCTTTTTTCTCCTTGTCCTTGAGGGATTTTAGTTTTTTTCCATCAAATAAGATTTCTCCAGAATAATCATTATCTAGGCCAATTAAAAGATTGATCAGGGTTGTCTTACCAGAACCATTTTCACCTTCTAAGACAACTAGACCAGAGTCGGGAAATTGAAGTGAAAGGTTGGAAATGATTGTTTTTCGATAGAATTGTTTTGTGAGATTTCTGATTTCTAACATGTTTGCTTTAGAAACTTAAGTTTAGTTTGCTACTTCTACTAAAATTATCTAACCAGATAGAAGAGCCGTGAATTGTATCGAATACTACTTGAATCGTACCTCATTCCCTATATTATATATACGTGGTTTTGATAATCCAATTGTATTTGAACAAAAACACGAAATTCAAAAAAATACATTTCTTCTATGAAAAGAAAACGTATATTCAATGGATTGTGTTCAGAAATAGTATCTACTTAAGCAATATATATTCTAAGAAATAAGAAAACGCTGAAGGAATAGGATATCTATCCTGTAGTTCTTCTTTGAACGCAAAAAGATAGTCGTTTTCTTCAGGCAGTTGTTCCAACTCGATATCATAGCCTTTCATCTGCCAGATCAAGTGTGTAAATACATGCTTACATTCGTGTAAGTCTTCTATTTTCTTAATGGCAAAACCTTTTTGCTTGAGGAAGTCTATCGCTTCTTCTTTATTGAACTTCTTCTCGACGTTATAGAATTCATAAAGAGATGCTAAAAGACCTTTGTCTGGTCTTTTAAAAAGGAGATATCGATTCTGGTAATGGATGACAAAGACAGTCTTCTCAATAGTTTTCTTTTGAACCTTATTTATCGTGATAGGATAAGATAATGGATTTCCGTCTTGACAGGATTTACAGCATTCTTTTAATGGGCAAAGTTCACATTTTGGCTGACCATGAGGAAGACAGACTAATTCTCCAAGATCCATCAAGGCTTGATTGAAATCACCAGGACGTGATCCTAAAAGCGGATAGAAGAAATCGTTGCAAGCTTTCTCTGCTTGTTTTGTCTTGATATCCGTGTCATAACAGGTTAAACGAGCAAAGATACGTAAAAGATTGCCATCTACCGCGACATATGGTTTTTGATAGGCGATACTTAAGATGGCTTTGGACGTATATTGACCAATGCCAGGGATTTTTAAGAGTTCTTCTTGTGTGTCAGGAATATTCCCTTGATAGTCCGCCATAATCTTTATGGCCCCTTTATGCAGGTTTCTGACACGGGAATAATAACCTAACCCTTGCCATAGTTTCAAATAGATATCTTCTTCGCACTGGGCTAAGGAGGAGATATCAGGAAGAGAAGCCAAGAAACGGGTGTAATAATTTTTGACCGCTTCCACTCGCGTTTGTTGGAGCATGATTTCACTCAGCCAAACATGATATGGAGTAGGATTTTCTCTCCAGGGTAGTTTACGGCCAAAATGATAAAACCATTCGATGAGTCTTGTACTATCTTGTTTATTCATACATGACATTATATCAAAAGAAAACTGGGCTTCCACGAAGGAAGCCCAGCTGAAGTTTATTTTGGGTAAAACTTTAATTAATACTGATATTTGCCTTCGGCACGGATAGCAGCATGAGCAGAAGCTAATCTAGCGCCTGGGACACGGAATGGAGAGCAGGAGACATAGTCGATACCAGCATCGTGGAAGACAGCGATGGATTCTGGATCGCCACCGGCTTCACCGCAGATACCGCATAATAAGTCTGGGTTAGCAGCCTTACCTTCTTCGACGGACATCTTGATGAGTCTCTTAACAGCATCGGCATCGATGGTCTTGAATGGATCGAAGTCGATCAAGTTGTTGTTGAGATATTCATTGATGAAGGCGGAGTAGTCGTTTCTGGAGAAACCATAAGTGAACTGAGTCAAGTCGTTAGTACCATAGGAGAAGTAAGCAGCTTCAGCACCGATAGCACCGGCAGTTAAAGCAGATCTTGGAGTTTCGATCATGGTACCGACAATGTAATCAAGCTTTTCACCGGATTCGGCGATGAGCTTGTCAGCAACTTCGGAAACAAGATCCTTAACGAACTTGAATTCCTTGACAGCGACAACCTGTGGAACCATTAAGGAAGCTTCGAGCTTGACGCCGAGTTCCTTCTGAGCTCTTAAGGCAGCCTTGATGACGGCTTCAGCCTGCATCTTACCAATTTCTGGATAGACAACGTCCAAACGGCAGCCACGGAGACCCATCATTGGGTTGGTCATGTGAAGTTCCTGGATTCTTCTGTTGACATCAGCAACAGACTTGCCAGTCTTCTTAGCCAATTCTTCGATATCTTCATCCTTGATTGGGAGGTATTCATCTAACGGTGGGTCAAGTAATCTGACATTGAACTTGACGTTGCCGAGTTTGACGAACATCTTGTAGAAGTCTTCTTCCTGGAACTTTTCTAACTGTTCGAGGTATTTGACTCTTTCTTCAGTAGTGGAGGAAAGGATCATTTCCTGCATGATGAAGAGTCTGTCCTTACCACGGAACATGTGTTCAGTACGGCATAAACCGATACCATGAGCACCAAAGCGGATAGCGTTGGCAGCTTCTTCTGGAGTATCAGCGTTGGCATAGACCTTGATATGAGCATACTTGTCAGCCCAAGCTAAGACCTTGACGAAGTTCGGGTTGTCGCCACCTTCCTTGGTTTCGACAGCACCATCATAGATGGTACCAGTGGAACCGTTGATGGAGATGACATCGCCTTCCTTATAGGTCTTGCCACCTAATTCCATAGTGCCAGTTTCTTCGTTGACCTTTAATTCACCGCAACCAGTGATACAGGTCTTACCGATCTGACGGGCAACAACGGCAGCGTGAGAGGTCATACCACCACGCATGGTCAAGACACCCTGAGCAGCGACCATACCGCCTAAATCTTCTGGAGAAGTTTCGGCTCTGACTAAGATTAACTTAGCGTTCTTATCCTTGGCGACAATGGCCTGAGCCTTGTCGGCAGAGAAGCAGATGTTACCGACAGCGGCACCTGGGCCGGCAGCGTTACCATGACCGATGACGATAGCCTTCTTTTCAGCGGCTTCGACAAAGGTTGGATGTAATAACTGGTCGAGAGATCTTGGATCAACTCTTAATAAGGCTTCTTCTTCATTGATGAGGCCTTCTTCGACCATATCAGTAGCAATCTTTAAGGCAGCTGGACCAGTTCTCTTACCGTTACGGGTCTGTAAGAAGTATAAGACACCGTCCTGGACAGTGAACTCGAAGTCCTGCATATCCTTATAATGCTTTTCGAGCTTCTTGGCAGAGTCAACGAGCTGTTCATAGATCTTTGGCTGCTGTTCCTTTAAAGCATCGATATGTAATGGAGTACGGATACCGGCAACAACGTCTTCACCCTGAGCATTGATTAAGTACTCAGCGAAGATCTTGTTTTCACCATCAGTTGGCTGACGAGTGAAGCCGACACCAGTACCGGAGTTTTCGTTCATGTTACCGAAGGCCATCTGCTGAACGTTGACGGCAGTACCCCAATCGTATGGGATGTTGTTCATCTTTCTGTAGAGATAGGCTCTTTCGTTATCCCAAGAGTCGAAAATGGCCTTGACGGCGGTCATTAACTGGACCTTTGGATCAGATGGGAAGTCTTCGCCGAAGGTATCCTTGTAGTACTTCTTGTACTTGACAATTAAATCCTTGAGGTCTTCAACTTCAACATCCTTATCGTTGACGATACCCTTCTTTTCCTTGAGTTCGTCAAGCATGGCATCCATCTTATCTCTTGGATGTCCTTTAGCGATGTTGGTGAACATCAAGATGAAACGTCTGTAGCAGTCATAAGCGAATCTTGGCTTGCCAGAGTTCTGAGCTAAGGCTTCGACAGTTTCATCGTTTAAACCTAAGTTAAGAATGGTATCCATCATACCTGGCATAGAAACTCTAGCACCAGAACGGACGGAAACGAGTAATGGCTTTGGACCCTTACCGAAAGTTAAACCAGATCTTTTCTGTAAGCTTTCGATGTTTTCAGCGATCTGCTTCTGAATGTTGGCAGGGATGGACTTCTTGTTAGCATGATATGCAGTACAAGCTTCGGTAGTGATGGTGAAACCATCTGGAATTCTAATACCGATGTGGGCCATTTCGGCTAAACCGGCACCCTTACCACCTAATAATGGTTTTCCTAAACCATATCCTTCGCCAAAGGCGTAAACGTACTGACCAGCAGCAGCGCCAACAGCCTTGGTAGTAGTTGCTTTTTCAGCAACAGTTTTCTTTGTTGTAGGCATTTTTCCTCCTATTTTGTAATAAATTCAGGTTTTACCCGAGGGGTATTCTAGCATAAAAAATTTATGAAGGAAATATATTTAACATAAGGGTCTTCTTGTATACAAGTTTTGCCTATTTTATGGGCTTTTTTTCAAATATTTCTCTTCTATTTTTGTATCTTTTTTTGCATAAAACATGTTGTCTTTTCATGAATTTTAAAATCTTGTTTACCGCTTACATTTTTTCTTGCAATCACACTTTTAATTCTATAGAATATGTTTACAAAGCAATATTTTTGTCCTTACTAAATGCTGTTGTTTATCAAATAAATAAGACTTGACTTTGCTGAAAAAATACCGAAAAGGAGCCCGTCAAAATGAACAAAAGAAAGTTTGAGTTTGCCCAAGAGTTGAATCGTCAGATGCAGGAAAAGAAGTTCTCGAAAGTTTCGATTTCCGATATTTGTCAAAGCTTAAGCTGTTCTCGACAGAGCTTCTATTATTATTTTGATACCATTGAACAATGTTTAGATTATTTTGTTAAGGAGTCCTTTAAAAATCAGATCAAGGAAGATTACTTGATTTCTGATGTCTTCAATTATTTTGATAACAATTCCGAATTCGTGAAAATCTGTGATTCTGACGAAGTCGCCAGAACCATTTTCTGGGATGGTCTATTCCACTACACCAAACGATTGTTGGATTTGATTTTCTCCAAAAATATCGTGGAGTTTGTGGCTTTGTATGCCGAACAGAAAGAAGCCTTGGTCTCCTTCTATGTCGCTGGCCTTTTAGAGGAAGCTAAGTCCTATGTGAAGAATGGTTTCTTACCTAACAAGGATAAATGCATCTCCTACTGCAAGGCAATTATGGGTTCAGGAGAAGCAACCCGCGAGACCATCGCTCGTTTCAATCGTTAATGATAGGCTGCAAAAGCAGCCTATTTTGATAAAAAGGAGGAGATTTACATGAATCTTGATTTTACATTTGTCTGCCCAACAAAAATTTATTTCCGCAACGAAGGCGTTGCCCTCATCGGAAAGATTATTAAGGAAGATTATCATTTTAAGAAGGTTTATCTTGTCTATGGCGGTCATTCGCTGAAGAAGATGGGTGCCTATGATAAGATTGTCTCTTCTTTGAAAGAACACCAGATTGAATTCAAGGAGTATTCTGGTATTGCTGCCAATCCAGATATCGAAGATGTCAGAAAGATGGTCGAAGAAACAAAAGAATTCAGACCTGATTTGATTCTGGCTGCTGGTGGCGGCTCTGTTTTAGACGCTGCTAAGAGTGTTGCCCATGGTTATTATTATGATGGCGATCCTCTTGATTTCAATAAGCATCTGGTTGAACCATTACACGCTCTTCCTGTCGCCACTATTCTGACTTTAGCTTCTTCTGGTTCTGAAATGTCGGATTCTTGTGTTGTTAGCGACCGCAAGCACAACTTCAAAAGTGGTTTTAATTCCCTGACCAACTATCCTTTGTTCTCTTTGATGGATCCTTCGTTGACTTTATCTGTTCCACCATATCAGGTTGGGGTTGGTCTTGCGGATATGTTCTGTCATTCTTTTGAACGTTATTATTCCGCTTCTCATGAATTTGAACCAGCTGATGATTTCGCTTTGGCTATCATGAAGAATATTGTTGAGGTGACGCCTGCTGTATTAGAGCATCCTGATGATATTGAAGCCAGACGCGCCATGATGATCTGCGGTACTCTTGCTCATAATGGCATCACCAATTATGGTAAAGGTAAGATCTTCATCGTACACAAGGCTGAACATATCTTAAGTGGTATCTACCCGGAACTGACGCATGGTCAGGGAATCGCCTTATTGATGCCAAAATATCTTGAGGTCAATAAAAATCAATATAAGGATAAGATTCTCAAGATGGGCAGAATGGTTTTCCAGATGAAGTCTACTCCATCCTGCAATGCCGTCATTGCCAAATTAAAAGAATGGTTAGATTCCTTACCAATTGCCCACAATTATGATGAGTTGCCTTTCCAGGTCAAACAAGAGGACCTCGCTAAGGCCGAGAAGGTTTTAAAAGTTAAATAATAATTGATAATAATACAATCAAAAAAGGTATAATTGTATTATTCCAAGTGTGCTTTCACTCTTAAGGAGGATTTTCCCTATGGAAGAAAAGAAAACAAAAGAAGCGCCAAAGAAACTTTTGGACTACAATGCATCCTGGCCATTGACCCTTTTGTATATCGGTTTCTTAGTCGGCGTTTACTTTGCTCAGAATTATTCGTTTAAGTTCATCACTAAGGATTTTTCCAACTATGCTTATTACTTTGTTGCTATCCTAAGTGGTATTGGTGTCACGTTTTTGTTCTATAACCTTGGCAAGATTCTGTTTGCCAGAATCGCTGGTTATCGTATCAACTACATCCGTTTTGCGGGTCTCTTCATCGATAATTCAAAGGGTACTGCCAAAGTCAGTTATGATATCACCCAGTTCTTCACTTTAGCTCTTCATTTTACCCCTGTGGATGATGATACCAAAAAGAATCCAACCCTGATTTTCTTAGGCGGTTTATTCTTTGAAGCTCTGTTGATTATTTTTGCTTTGGTCTTCCTCTTTGGTGTCGCCTTACAGAATCCATTTTCCAACATCGCCAACTTCGGTTGGACTTTCTTATTTGCAGTCTGTTATGGTTTCCTTACTCCTCTTTATGAATTGATTCCGTTCCGTCAGGATCTACCGACTGATATGTTTAATCTTCTCTCTACAAGAGAAAATGATGACAAGGTCGCTTTCAACATCTGCAGAATCAATGAAAGAAGAGAGTTATCTGGTGAGGATTTCCTTGTTCCTGAGTTCGAAAACTATGATTCTTTCTACAAAACTCATACGCTCTACTATCTCTATTTATTGAACTTACAATCATCTAAATTAGAAAAAGCGTTCTCTGTTTTAGAGGAGATGAAGTATTATTCCAAGTATTTCTTAGAAGACGAAAGATATATCACTTCTGCTGAAACAGTCTATCTCAAGTTCTTGATTGACGATGAACCAGGTGCCAATAAAGCTTATCTCTCCATCAAGAAAGACGAACGTAAATATGTCACTGATCCAATTGATCTTACCGGTTATAGAATTGCTGTCTTAGTTTTGGCTAGCATTCACTCCGATAAAGAAGCGGTCGCAAAGCTCTTAAAGAATTTCGATTCTCTTGTTGCTAGTTATGGTCAAGAGCCATCTACTCGTGTTAAAAAAGAAATCGAGACATTTAATTCCGCTTATCGTATGGTCAAGAAGCATAAGACTGACTTAGACCTTCCAGAAAGATAAACCTAAGGGGACTGATGTCCCCTTTTTCCATGACAATTTTTCTAAAATATAACAATATTCATGAATTTTTGTTGTTTTTTTCGTTAATTATCTTATAATACACCTACCTGGGGGTGTTCCGGTTTCGACAGGCTGGAACGACTTTTGAGGGCAGTGGATTGGTCTCCTTATCGACCGACACAATTACAAGTGCCAATAAACCAGTTATGTTCCGTGCTCCAGCCATGATGGCTGCCTGCGCTGCCTAATAATAGGCTAACGCTATTTTTCTGAGACTATAGGTCTCTTTGCACGAGTCAGATGCGAGCTCGCAAGTTCATAGCACCTGACTTAAAAGAATTTGCTTCATAATCTTGTTTCCTTTCCGAGATTATGCGACACAAGGAAGGATCGGCTGTAGCGATCTTCGTTCATGTCATGCTATAGCTAAGAATAGACGTGAAAGAAACTGTGGTTCCTTATTAGAGATTCCTGTTTGGACGCGGGTTCAACTCCCGTCACCTCCACCAATATTTAAAATAGGGGCTGTTGAAAAAACCTACATAATTAATTAATGTGGGTTGGACAACAGCCTTTTTTCCTGTTAAATGTTGCATTTTCGTGATGAAACGACTTCTTCTTGCAGTTTTCCGTATTTTCAGTCCAAAATAACTTGCAGTTTTTCGTTGCATAGAGACTTACACTAATTATGTGTGAAACCAACATCAGTCAAAAGGAGGTGATATTACCTCCATTCCTTGGCTAGCCAAGGAAGGAAACGTTAATTGTAAACTAGTTTATCGGTTAAACAATATGTCAACATTGAAGATGTTATCTTTTACAGTGAGAGTCACTTTACCATCATATTTAGAGACAATATTTTTCATGGATTTGACACCGAAGCCATGAGAGCTTTTGTCTTGTTTATTCGTGACGGGAAGATTGTGTTCCATGATGACTTGACCAACGAAAGGATTCTCAATATGAATGGAAGTATATTTCTCGGTTCCTTTGACAATGAAGGTGATGTATTTGGCTTTCCCATCTTCTACTTTGCTTGTTGCTTCAATCGCATTAGATAAAGCATTACCAACAAGAGAATATAGATCATATACATCTAAAAACGAAAGGCGCGAAGCGTCCACCATGGTATTGAATTCGATGTGATTTCGATAGCAAATATTTCCATTTTCCGTCAATAATACATTGAGTGCTTCATTCTCTGTTTTGAATTGATTTTCAAACATGAAGACACTATCAGAGATATCTTTGATATCTTTTTCTTGAAGATTGAGTTTCCCATTCAAGAGAGCGTTTAAGCGATGCTTTAAATCATGATAAGTGGCCATCGTGGATTTGGAGATCTCATAATGTTTAATATTCTGTGAATATAGAGTTTGAATGATCTCTCCTTCTTTTTCTGTCTTTTCTTGTTTTAGCAAAATAAAGATAATAAATAAAACAAGCAAACTAGAAATGATGGAATAGATCTTAGATATCATGGAATGGAATTTTAAATCTGCATTGCCAATAACAACCGTAAGAGAAGAAAGAATGATATCGACTAAAACGACAAAACTTGTGATCATCAAGGTTTTCGGTGGGTTTTTAAAGATGGAATAAAGATGATTTTTCTTAAAAACTAGAGCGAAGATAGTGAATAGAGTCAAATGAACTAAGATATAGACAATAAGATATAGATAGTTATTATATAAAGTCACTCCCTCTCCAAAGATCGCATCCAAAGTCAAACTGATGGTAGCGGAGATAGAGTGATGCAATAAATAGCTTGTGGCCGCGAAGAATAATCCGTTGAACCAGGTGATTTTCACGCACGAGAGAATGGTCACATAAGTGAAGAAGAGAATGCTAAGATACATGAAGATACAATATAGATAATCGACAAAATAATTCTCAATCCTCACTAAAGGAATAAAGTAAGTGAGAGTGGCAAAAACAAGAAAACTAAGAATGACTCTCAAAAGATAATTTTTCCTTCTCTCAAAGAAAAAAGCGATAAATTGTCCGTAACAAAAACACTCGATAAAAATTAATAAATTCACATTGTTAACAAAAGTAAAGATCATAAAGAACCTCCTAAGAAGCGGGAGAAGTCAGTCATGAGTTCCTTCTTTCGATTTCTAGAAATCAATACCACTTCATCGTTATCTAAAGTCAGATCATACTTGTGAATCCCTTTGACATGATTGAGATTGACAAGATAACAATAATTGCAACGAGAAAACTGACAGTTATCCATCTTATCAATGATTTCTTTCAGTGCTCCTCTCGTGGTAAAGTTTCCCTTGGTCGTATGATAAATCACATTGTGTTTCTGCACTTCGATATAGAGAATATCGGAATGCTTAAACACATTCTTTCCATTATTTAAAGAGATTATCTTATCATTCTGTACTTTTTCATTGGCCACACGGATAATCTTGTTCATCTTAGAAAAGAAGGTGGAATCATTCAAAGGCTTTAAGATGTAATCTAAAGCGTTGACTTCATAACCAGAGATCGCATATTGAGAGAGATTCGTCAAAAAGATGATGATGACATCTTTATCCTTTTGTCTCACTTTCTTCGACAATTCCATGCCATTGATATCCGGTAATTCAATATCAAAGAAGATGACATGGAAATGCTTTTTATCCTGACAAAGATATTCCTTTCCACACGTAAATAGAGTCAAAGAAAGGTTTAAGTGATTATCTTGGCAATAACGGTGGAAGAGAGAGGTGAAACGCTCTGCGTCGTTTTTATCATCCTCAATCAAAGCAAATTTAATCATGGTCGAAGTCTCCTATAATTACAATAACAAAAAAGCAGAAAATAGGAATAGAGTTTTCTATTCCTATTTTCGCTATAGAATACTAATTTTCTTCCTTCTGTCTAAGGCGGAACACGCTATAAACCACCAAAGCGACAATTCCTGCACCTACAACACCATCAATGACATATAACCAGATACGCCAAGGAGAAATCTTGTAGCGGACGATAGCGCCAGGAGCAGCACCTTGCATCAAGTTGGAGTTAGCGTAGGCAAAGGCGACATTCTTCATAGAGTTTCTGATGCAGTGATAGTAAGTAGCAGTAGACTTATCAGCTAAAGTGACCGTCTGGAAGTCCATAGCTTTCTCGGTGACCATGAAGTGCATTCTCACATCACATCCAGCTCTTAACAACTTATCGACATTACCAGGCATCGCTTCTAAGCCCATATCAGTAGAGAAGACACCCTGGAAGCCCCATTCTCCGCGAGTCATATTCGTGATCAGATCATAGCTAGCGGCTTGCCAATCAGTACCGATGTGAGTGGCAGCACCCATCAAACCAGAGCAACCTCTGACCACTTTCTTACCGATAGTTCCCTTATCATCAGAGATGTACTTCAAAGTCTTTCTAGATTCCTTCAAAGCGATTTCGAAAGCCTTCATATCCGTTTCACGATAAGCTTGTTCTGTACACCAAGCGAGCATGGAAGTACAAACACCCTCATAAGAGTGCCATCCAAAGTGCTTGAGATAGCAAACCAAACCTTTCTCTTCTGCACCAGAGACTGTTTTAGCACAAATCTTACCAGTCAAGACAGGATCTTCAGAATAATATTCGAAGTTTCTGCCGTTGAAAGGAGAACGATGCAAGTTGGCGGCAGGGCCATACCAGCCGTTGATGGAGATATCTTTTTGAAGAGCTTCTTCACCGATGGCTAAGCCATATTCATAGGCTAAATCGACATTGTAAGTGGCAGCAACAAGAGGTTCAGCGCAATAGGCACAAGTGTCAAATCCACCACCAGTACCAGTCAATCCTAAGCCTTGTGGGCCATCGTGATCAGCAGTAGCGGGTTTGCCGATAGAGGCGACTTCGGAAGTACCAAAGGCTCTTAACACCATCGGTAAGGCTTCATCATAATCGAGCTGATCTAACAATTCTTCATAACGAGGATCGTAGTAATCCGCACCTCTCAAATCAATCAAGCCCAAGCCGTTATCCTGCTTCATCTTAGGCATCTCGCTCTTCTTGACAAGAGAAGTATCCGTTTCACCAAGTTTAGGATCAGTCTTGTAATCAAAGCCGCGCATTTCCTTTAAATACTGCTCTGCTAAGTTTCTGTTCTCGCTAGGAGCAGTAGGGAAGGTGTTCTTCCAGTCTGCTCTAGTGAAGATGGTAGCTTCATTGCCTTCCATATAATCAGAGATCTGATCAAAGTGGTTGGTAGCAGCCACAAATTTGGCATCCTTATCCATGAGCGCTTTGGCAGGGAATGGAAGAGGATTTCCATTCTCATCCCATTGAGCTTGAGCATTGATTTCGGATTTTCTCGGATTGGCATTGGTATAGAACTCCGTATTAGCAATATGAGCGACTTTGCTATCGAAAGCTTCATGAGAGTTCTTACCTAAAGTGATAGTGTAATCCCCATTTTCAAGGACATAACATCCCTTCGTGCCATCGTTGTTATCATGGCGGTAAGAGTAGGAGGCCATCTCTTCTTTCAAGAATTCTAATTTGACGTTTTTCTTCTCTCCGGCTTTGACTTCGACTTTGTCAAAAGCGATTAAGTTCTTTGTCGCTTTTTCAATGTGTAAGTCTTTATCAAACTGTGTATAAGGAGCAGTGTAATAAAGCTGAACCACTTCCTTACCATCTCTAGCCCCCTTATTGGAGACTTCCACTTCCACAGAAATCTTATCTCCACCATCGGAGAAGTTAACAATCTTCTGCTCAAAGGTGGTGTAGGATAAACCGTATCCAAAAGGATAATTGACCGCGCCTTTAGTCTTTAAAGAACCATCCGCATTTAGTTCTCCATACACAAAGGAAGGATCCATCTCAGAAGCAGTCTCATAATAACGGTATCCGTAATAGATACCTTCTTCATATTCGTAGAAATAGACACCATGCTGACCATTCCACAAGGATAAATCTAAGGTGTTAGCATATTGGTGATCACCAAAGTTGATGATGGAAGGATTCTTCAAGATATCATTGTCCCAGATATCTACGGTTCTACCACTAGGGTTTACCTCACCGGCTAAGATATCTCCTAAAGAATCAAAGCCCATAGAACCAGGTCCAGAAATCCACAAAATGGCATCCGCCTCATATTCTCCCTTCATCAATTCTTCGATTTCCATGATGTTGGAGCTGTTGATGACGGCGACCACATTCTTACATTTCTGTTTAGCTAATTTTAAGGTTTCTTTTTCTGTGGTTGTCAAGGCTAAAGCATGTCTTGTTCCATCAGAATATTCTTTGTCGTATAAGTTACCGCCTTCACCGGCATTTCTACCGATATAGACGACAGCAGTAGAATTAGAGGTGTTCTCTAATAAACCATCATAAACACTGGTTTCAAAGTTGTAGATGGTTGGATCAGCTCCGTTGAAGGCACCCTCACCAATAGTAGCACCACCATCTTTGATCTCTTTGACCGGGGTAGCAATATCTAATAATTTATTAGAGACTGCTGGGTTGACTTGGAAGTGTTTCGCTAATCCTTCCACAGAAGTGACGATATAGTCTTTGCTAGTATCCACAGCACCAGAACCAGTTCCTCCAAAGACAGGATCTCTATAACGATATCCAAAAGGAACGACATTGCTCTGCTTGGCTAAAGGTAAGGTATTATTTGAGTTTTTCAATAATACAATACCTTCATCTGTAATCTTCTTGGTCAGTCTAGCGGCGTTCATCAAAGAGCCGTTCTCACCCATGGCAGAAGGACAGACTTGTTCATAATAATTCTTATCCCAACTCTCTGTACCTTCGACATTGATGACTTCTCTTTCGCCCCTAGCAACATAGGTGTCTAAGGTCTTAGACCAGATTTCTGCTTCGACATTTGCGGCAATCATCGCTGCACTTGTCACTGCAATGATTGGAAATGTGATCAAAGCAAATGTCTTTTTACGCATTTTCGCTTTTGCCATATTTACCTCCTAAGCATTTAGCTGAGAAAGTTTTACCACACCCAATTTTTTTCTGATATACCTGTTGCATAAGGTGTCATGAAAGTGACATACTCTGTAAGCGCTTAAATTTTGATTTAACTATAATGAAGACAGAAAAAATCCTATGGAAAAAGCCTCTCCCGAAGATGAAGTGAATCCTATATTTTGAGCTTTTAGGAGTTCTTTTTTCCTGTTAAATGTTACATTTTCGTGATGAAACGACTTCTACTGTGAGGTTGCTAGATTCCCATACACAAAAAATTCTGAAAACTGACTAAAATCTAAGGCTATACAAGGAGGTCTTAGATTTTTTTATGGAGTACAAGAAGTATGCGACCGAGCTTAGGGAGAAAGTCGTCTCCACCTATAT
>JAEEGL015108710.1_pt1 | contig 45487 bp, 24 predicted proteins | sample 9134231 | NCBI WGS metagenome assembly JAEEGL01 (sample SAMN16246548, study PRJNA631951) | gut metagenome | biome: gut microbiome; feature: rumen; material: fiber-attached | host: Bos | place: Iran: Karaj | collected 2018-10 | reverse complement strand
GCGTCGGCGGAGAAGTCGCGGATGATGTCCAGCGGGTCGATGGAGTTGCCGAGGGACTTGGACATCTTGCGGCCCTGGTTGTCGCGGACGGTCCCGTGCAGGTAGATGCGGCGGAAGGGGACGTCGCCCATGAATTCGAGACCCGCCATGATCATGCGCGAGACCCAGAAGAAGATGATGTCCGGCGCCGTGACCAGGTCGCTCGTCGGGTAGTAGAACTTGAGCGACTCGGTCTGCTCCGGCCACCCGAGGGTGCTGAACGGCCACAGCCAGGAGCTGAACCACGTGTCCAGCACGTCGGGGTCCTGCCGGAATTTCTCCGATCCGCACTTGGGGCAGCGGTCGGGGGCGGTGCGGGCGGCCCATTCGTGGCCGCAGCCCTCGGCCTCGCAGGTGTAGACGGGGATGCGGTGGCCCCACCAGATCTGGCGGGAGATGCACCAGTCGCGGATGTTCTCCATCCATTCGAGGTAGACCTTGTTCCAGCGCTCGGGGACGAACTTGAAGCGGCCTTCCTTGAGCGCCTCGATGGCGGGGCGGGCGAGGGGCTTCATCCTGACGAACCACTGCGGCGAGAGGCGCGGCTCCACGACGGTGTGGCACCGGTAGCAGTGGCCGACCGCGTGCTGGTGCGGCTCGACCTTCACGAGCAGGCCGGCGGCCTGGAGGTCGGCGACGATCTTGTCGCGGCAGGCGAAGCGGTCGAGGCCGGCGTAGGGGCCGGCGTTCTCGTTCATCTTGGCGTCGTCGGTCATGACGTTGATCGACGGCAGGTCGTGGCGGCGGCCCATCTCGAAGTCGTTGGGGTCGTGCGCGGGGGTGACCTTGACGGCGCCGGTGCCGAACTGCGGGTCGACGTAGTCGTCCTCGATGACGGGGATTTCGCGGCCGACGAGCGGCAGGACGAGGGTCTTGCCCTTGAGCTTGGCGTAGCGCTCGTCGCGGGAGTTGACGGCGACGGCCGTGTCGCCGAGGAGCGTCTCGGGGCGGGTCGTGGCGACGACCACGCACTCGTTCTTGCGGCCGTCCTTGACGGGGTACCGGATGTGCCAGAGGTGGCCCGCCTCGTCCTCGTGCTCGCTCTCCTCGTCGGAGAGGGCGGTGCAGCAGCGGGGGCACCAGTTGATGATGTAGTTGCCGCGGTAGATGAGCTTCTTGTCGTAGAGGCGGCAGAAGACCTCGGCGACGGCGCGGCTGAGGCCCTCGTCCATGGTGAAGCGGGTGCGGTCCCAGTCGCAGGAATTGCCGAGCTTGCGGAGCTGGTTGAGGATGGTGCCGCCGTACTGCTCCTTCCAGGCCCAGACCTCCTTGAGGAAATCCTCGCGGGACATGTCCCAGCGGGTCTTGCCCTCCTTCTTGAGCTTGCGTTCGACGACGTTCTGGGTGGCGATGCCGGCGTGGTCGGTGCCGGGGACCCAGACGGTGTTGAAGCCCTGCATGCGGCGGCGGCGGACGAGGACGTCCTGGATGGACTCGTTGAGGGCGTGGCCCATGTGGAGGATGCCGGTGACGTTGGGCGGGGGAATGACGATGCTGTAGGGCTTGCCGCCCTTGGAGGGTTCGGCATGGAAGAAGCCCTTCTCGCACCACCACTGGTACCACTTGGGCTCGGCGGTCTTGGGGTCGTAGGATTTCGGAAGTTCGGTCATGGGATCGGTCTCCTCGTTCAATGCATGTAAAATTTCAGTATCGGCCATCGCCCCCCCGCGGGCAAGGAAAAACGCCCGTCCGGAAAAACGGACCGGCCACGGGCCTCCCCCACCCTCCCGCGCACGGGCCGCCGCCGGTCCGCCGGCTCACGCCCCCTTTTCCAGCTTCGCGACAATCTCCCGGAACGCCTTCGACGGCGCATTGTCGTCGTACAGCGCCATGAACGGCATCCCGTCGTCGCCGCCCGCGCACACCATCGGGTCCAGCGGGATCTTCCCGAGGAACCCGATGCCGTACTCCGCCGCAAGCCGTTCCCCGGCGCCGGACGAGAACACGTCCGTCACCCCGCCGCAGTGCGGGCACACGAAGCCGCTCATGTTCTCCACCAGCCCGGCCACCCGCAGCGGCAGCTTGTTGCAGAAGTCCACCGACTTCGAGACATCCTCCTCCGAGACCCGCTGCGGCGTCGTGACGATCACGGCCGCTGCCCCCGGATCCCCGAGCAGCAGCTGGCAGATGGTCAGCGGCTCGTCCCCGGTTCCCGGAGGAACGTCGATGACCAGCGCGTCCAGCTTCCCCCACTCCACCTGGGCCACGAACTGGCGGATCAGGCCGATCTTCATCGGCCCGCGCAGGATCACCGCCGTGTCCGGCGCATCCAGGATGAACCCCACCGACATCACCTCGAGCGGCCCCGCCTCCATCGGCACGAAGCGGCCTTCCGGCGTCGTCGCCAGCCGCTTCCCGTCCAGATGCAGCATCCTCGGCACGCTGGGCCCGTGCAGGTCGATGTCCAGCAGCCCGACGCGCCGCCCCTTCCCCTCCTGCGCCAGGGCCAGGGCGAGGTTGACGGCGACCGTGCTCTTGCCGACCCCGCCCTTGCCGGACATCACCACGTACTTGCGCGGGATCCCGCCCAGCACTTCGCGGATGCGCAGGTCCTCCGGACTCTGCCCGCAGTTCGAGCAGTCGCCCCCGGACGGGCAGTTCGCGGCGGACGGACAAGTGGCTTTCGATTCGCTCATCGTTACATCTCCTTGATTGGCACTCCCGCCAAGATACCACACCCCCGCCCCCTTGCCAACGCCGGCCCCAACCCCGCACGCAAACTCTACGCGCGTCCTTCAAAAGGGCATGAAATGCTCGGTTCGCGGCGTCCCGATGCGGACGGCGGGGCGCGGGACGCCGCAACCGCATGCCAGCCGTCATGCCCAACGGGGAAGATGCGCCCCGGTTTTGGCCAATCCACTATCCCGCCTGGAAAATGTGAGTCTTCAAATTGTTATAACCATTTTTGGTGAAACAGAAAGACATATTGGAGCGACAAACAGGCATCTCTTCCGTCATCTTCATTCCCGTTCCTCCTCCCGCTCTCGTGCGTATTCCTCTTCCATCCCGTATCCTCCTTGCCCTTCCTCGACCTCGTCACCGCTCCCTGGTTTTCTCAGCTCCAGCTTCACCATCCGCAGCATTCCGCCGGCATCCACCTCGAACGTCCCCGAACCGCCCAGGTAGGTTGCATCGGGGTTTCTCGGCTCGATCAGATCAAACCCAACCAGCGTCCTGCCGTCCTCTTCGCGCACCCGTTCCGGCGCCAGCCGGATGAGCCACCACCCGCCCAGGACCTCCCAGCCTTTTTCTCCCCCTTCCTTCCATCCCGCGAGCGCCACCCCGTTCGTCGCCTGGAAGGTCTCCCCCTGGAACTCCCCCCGCGCCCCGCACACCAGTGCCCACTCCTCTAGAGCGGTTCAAGAAATAGTGTGTCCGCTCAGGAACAGTGAAACTCCGATTTGTCCACAAATCGGAGTTTGGTCTCCCTTCCCAATGCGGCCACACAATTTTTGTAACCGCTCTAGATGGTCCGTCCCTTCGAACCAGTTCCGCAGATACGCCGACATGAAGGCATCCCGCGCGGCGGCATCCTCCACGTTCGCCCAGTGCTGGCTGTACGCCATCGCCGAGGAATCCCCCACCATCTCCCGCGCCCGCGCCTCCGTGCGCCCCGGCTCCCCCTCCAGCTCCGCTTGGCACGACTCGGGAATCCCCGCCGCCCGCAACCGTTCCACCACCTTCGCGCACTCCTCCTTCCGCGCATCCTCGATCCACGCCGACACGTGCTCCGCCGCGTACCCCGACCCACTGTCCGGCCAATCCTCCCACAGACGCGCCTCCAGCCGCATGATGCGCGCGAGATACCCGTTCCACGCTCCGCCATCCGTCTCAAGCTCCGGCCACGGCTCCGGATACCGCAACGGTATCCGCCGCCGCCTCCCCTCCCCGTCCGTAGCCTCCACGTACGCCCCGCCCCCCTCCTCCCGCCGCACCCCGGAAATGTCCTTCACCTCCGCCGCCAGCATGATCTTCCGCAGGATTTCCCCGTCCTCCCCCACCAGCCCGATCCACAGCGCTTCGTCGGGCTCGCGGTTGTCCGGGTCCCTCTCGTACAACAGATACGTCCGCCCCCCCTCCTCCACCACCCAGTCCGCCCGCGACAGCACGTCGACCGACGACTCCTCCGTCGACCGCCCCTCCTCCAACCGGAACGGGAACGTCCTGTCCGTCCCCCACGCATTCCGCCACACCTCCGCTTTTTCTCCCTTCTCCGCTTGCGGCTGTACCTCCCCATCCCCCCTCGCCACCAACGCCCCTCCCGCAAACACCCCCGCCACCACCAGAACCACTCCGCATCCCTTGAGCCATCTCTCCACAACATTGCTCCTCGTCATCTCCATCATCCATTCTCCGTGTGCTTACCCATCACCATAACAGACCTCACCCATCCGGGAACCTGGCCCCTGCTTCTGCTACTAACTCTCCGCAGTGTTTCCCAAAATGCCCTCCGCCCACCGCACCTTGTCTTCAAACATCCTGGGCTCTCGTGTTTCACACCGTTTGTAAATCTCCACCCCCTCCCCCGCCAGGCGCCTCGCCTGCTCTTCGGCCCCTATCTTTCGTTTCAGTTCTGCCAAGTTGCACAAAACCATGGCTTCATTCATCTCATGTTCTGCTGGATTTGTAGCAGCAAGACGTCGAAGAATTCCTAGCGCCTCTTGATATTCCTCTTCTGCGACAGCCAATTGATGTATGTCTGAATGCAACTCCGCAAGAGCATGCAAGGTTAGCGCCAAATCCCGCTCCCAAATCTCTGGATGGACCATTGCCAGCCTGCGCCGAATTGCGATTGCCTCCTTAAACTCACGTTCTGCTGTTGTTACTTGATTCATGGCACTGTGTAAAAGGCCAAGCCCGTGTAATGTCAAAGACAGTTCTGCCTGATATGCTTCAGGGCACATGGAACTCAATCGTCGATAGATTTCCAACGCTTCTCCTTGTTCCCTTTCTGCCTCCGCCAATCGATGAGTGGAACAGTGAAACAATCCAATGCTGTTCAGTATCTGTGCCATAATGCCATCATATACATTTGGTTGCGTTGCCGACAATCGTCTCAGAATTGCGAGTGCCTCCTTGAACTCCGCCTCCGCCTCTTCCGGCCTTTGCGTGGCGGAATGCAAAATAGCGAGACTGTCCAGGACTTTTACCAATATATCCCCGTACATCGCGGGGTTGATATCAATCACTTTTCGTAACATCGCCAACGCTTCTCCATATTCCTTCTCAGCAAGTGACAGCCGTTGTGTTTGGAGGTGGAGATTTGCAAGGTTATATAGCATTCGAGCTTCTTCAACCTGATTGGATATTCTAGGTTGCGTCGCGGTTAAGCGCCGCTGAATCATCAGGGCTTCCTCATAGCTTTTCTCCGCCTCCACAAGCCGTTGCGTATGGCTGTAGAGAACGGCAAGATTTTGCAGGATTCTCACGGCATCCTCCTCATGCGCCTCTGGATTATCCGCCGCAAGCCGCCGATAGATTTCTAAGGCTTCTGCATAGTATTGCTCTGCTTCTACAATCTGTTGCGGGTTCAGAAGATAAAAACCGGCAATGTTGTTCAGTGTCTGTGCTACATCCTTTTCATATTTCGCTGGGCACATAGTCGCCAAGCCACGGCGAATCTCTAATGATTCCTGGTACTCGTGCTCTGCCTCTTCCAGCTGGTGTACACTTGCATGCAAAGACGCAAGATTGTTCAATATCAACGCCATATCTGATTTGTTTGTCCCCACATGTATAGAAATAAGAAAACGCCAAATGTTCAGTGCTTCCGTATACTCTGTTTCTGCTTCGGACAGGCGCTTCTGTTTCTGGTGTAAGACTGCAAGATTGTTTAAAGTCTGTGCCACAGCCGCTTCATATATATCTGGTTGTGTTGATGCCAGCTCTCTCCGTATCTTCAATGCTTCTTTGTACTCGCGTTCTGCCTTTTCCAATCCTCCCGCCTCCCCCCGCATGGCCGCAAGATTGTTCAGCGTCATCGCTTGAAGCGCCAAATATGACACCGGCTGTGCTTTTTCCAACTGTCGCCAAATTGCTAATGCCTCCTCATACAGCTTGATACTAGCCCCGTTGCGGTTCATATCACTCAAAAGATAGGCATAGGTAACCAACACTCTTGCAAGCTGTTCATCATCCCAGTGGATTTCCCGCGCTATGGCAACGGCTTCGTCGTATGCTCGGCTGGCTTCATCCACCCGCTCAGTCATCGTCATTGAATCGTCAGCCATGACGATTTTCGCCTTCGCCAGATACTCCTGAAGGTTCTTCTCGAACGCCTCTCGCTGCGTCTGGAAGAGCCTCCTGTTTCGCTCGGTCGATTCCTTAAGCACGTTCCAATCCAGCAACCTGTTCGCCTCCTGCACCTTTCCCTGCTGGAATAATTTCCACGCCTGCCGCGTCCGCTCGCTCGTCTCCTCCGCCATCGTCTTGGCAAACTCCACGGCCACATTGAAAAGAAACCCGTCGTGCTGCTTCAACTCCTCCTTCAGATTGTGGCGTTCCATCCTCGCATCCCGCAACAAATCCTTCATCTCTTCGTCATCCGACGTCGCCGCATCTTCCTCCAGCTCTTCCACGCGCTTCTCGGCATCCGCTATCTTCCTCAACAGCGATTTCCGCCGCGCGTTCAGCTTGGCGAACGACAGGTTTTCCATCTTCGCCACCGGCTCGTTTCCCAGCCGCACCACCCCGTCCTCCACCTTCAACGCGTCCCGCTCTCCCAACGACCCCGTCCCCGGTAACAGCCACAACCCCTGCGACACCAGCTGGAACCGTACCGCGTCCACCGTCTCGAAATGGCAATAGAAGTGCCCGTACTTCTCCGCGAACGCATCCTTGAAGGCCTTCAGTGCCTCCGCAATCCCTTCGTCCGGCTCCTTGAAGAACACGTGGATGACCGGCTTCTTCTCCTTCCTGAACCCCTCGTAGACTTTCTCAAACTCATCTCGCCCCATTCCCCCGAAGTCCTTCCAATACAGTGCAATCGTCCAGTCCCCCTTCCCTTCACCCGCAGTCACGAACTCCACCCCCCTGGCGCGAAAATGCCTGTTCAGCATCTCCAGCACGTCCTGCACCGCCCGCCGTGCATCCTCCACCCCTTCTCCCGCCGATACGTGCACTCTGACTGTATTCATCGTCCCGACTCCATCTTCTCGTTCATTTTTTGTTGAATCGCTCCGTCCACCCTGAAAGTTGCCCCAGTTCTCCACTATTAGAATCCAGGGGATGCCACGGTCGCCCAACTCCAGTACCCCATCTTCGATGCTCGTTTTGCATTCATTGCCTCCTATTTTGCCCCCCTCCCGCATCTTCCGCCGTCCGTAGCGTCTCGGCCAGTTGCCGGGCAGCCTCCGACACCACAGCCAGGAGCTCCGGCTCCTGATCGCACAGCTCTACCGCCTCTTCCGCCTCCGCCAAGGCCACCTCTTGCTTTCCGATTGAGGCGTGGAACAAGGCTTGGTTGAGCCTTGCCATCGCCTCTTCTGCCCCGTATGCATTGTCGCCCCGCGCCGCCAGCTTGCGGTACAGCGCCACCGCCTCCGCGAACTCCGCCTCCGCTTCCGCCACACGTTTTCTCTCGGCATGGAGATTCGCGCAGTTGCCCAGCGTTATCGCCAACTCCGCCTCGTATGCCTCCGGATTCGCCGCCGCCAACCGACGCCGGATTTCCAAGGCCTCCCCGAGCTCGGTTGCCGCCAGCCGCCATTTGCGCCTTCCGGCGTGGGCCACCCCCATCTGGTCAAGCATTTGCGCCAGATCCTCTTCGTATTTCTCCGGCTCCGCCGCCGCCAGTTTGCGGTACAGCGCCACGGCCTCCCTGCATTCCGCTTCCGCTTTCCCCGTCCGCCCCGTTTTCTCGTGCAGCAATGCGAGGTTGCGCAACGTCTCCGCGAGGTCCGCCCCGTATGTTTCCGGTTGCACGGCAACTAGGTGCCGTCGGATTTCCAGCGCCTCGCCGTGTTCCATTCCAGCCTCCCTCCACCAGTGCAACTGGTCGTGCAGGACCGCGAGGTTGTTCAGCGTCGCCGCGACCCGTGACGCACCTTCCCGGCCCCTTGCATCCGCCAGCTTCCGACGGATGCCCAAGGCCTCCGAATACTCTCCTTCCGCCGCCGCGAGGCGTTGCGTGGCCCCGTGCAAATCCGCAAGATTGTGCAACGCCATCGCCAGGTCCGGTTCATACGCATCCGGGTGCTCCGACGCCAACCGCCTCCAGATGCCCAACGCCTCCGCGTGTTCCGATTCCGCCTCCTCCATCCGTTGCGTCTCCAGGTGGAAAACCGCAAGATTGTTCAATGTCCGCGCCACGTCCGGCTCGTACGCCCCGGGATTCTCCTCCGCCAGCTTGCGGTAGACCTTCAGTGCCTCCCCGTACTCCGCTTCCGCCTTCTTCCGGCGTCCCGTCTCCGAGTGCAGGTTCGCGAGATTGCCCAGTGTCATCGCCAAATCCGCTCCGTGCCCCACGGGGTCCGCCGCCGAGAGCTTCCGCAGGATTCCCAATGCCTCCGCGTATTCCGCCTCGGCCCTTCCTGAACGCCCCGTGTCGTCATGGAGCAACGCGAGGTTGTTCAGCGTTGTCGCGACCGCCGCCCCGAACTCCTCCGGATTTCCCGCCGCCAGCCGCCTCCGGATTTCCAGCGACTCCCCGTATTCTCCCTCCGCCTCCGCCATCCGTCCCCGACCGGAATGCAGGTTCGCGAGATTGTTCAGAACCATCGCCAAGTCCTGCTCGTACGTCCCCGGTTCCGCGGTCGACAGTTCCCGCAGGATTCCCAGTGCCTCCCCGTATGACGCTTCCGCCGCCGCCGTCCGCGCCGTGACCTCTTGGAGGTTCGCGAGGTCGTTCAGGGCCGCCGCCAGCTCCGCTCCGTGCGTCCCCGGTTCCTCCGCCTCCAGACGCCGCCATTCCGCCAGCGCTTCGGAGTGTAGCCGGATGGCGTCTCCGTACCGCCGCTGCCGGTCGAGAAGTTCCCCGTAGTCGGACAGGAGTTCCGCGAACGCCCTGCCCCGCGACCGGATTTCACGGCATATCCTGATGGCGTGTTCGTACGCCAGGCAGGCTTGTCCGACCCGTTCCGGCATTGCCAGGGAATCGTCCGTCATGACCATGTTCGCCTTCGCCGCGAAGGCCTGGATGTTCTTGACGCGCGCCTCCCGTGCCTGGGCGTAGAGTTCCGCATCCCGGCGGTCTCGCTCGACCATCGCCGGCAAGTCCAGTAGCCGGTTTGCCTCCAGGACCCGGCCTTGCTCGAACAGCTGGCGGGCCCGGCGGACACGCCCGTCCAGTTCCTTCGCGGATTCCTTCGCGAAGAACACGGCCGTGTCCAGCAGGAATTCGTCGTATTGTCCGAGCGCTTCTGTCAGCTCGCGGCACCGCGCACGCGCCGTGCGCAACACCACCTCCAGATCCACATCGCCGGGCATCTCGGCCTTTTCACGTTCAAGTTTCCTGACTTCCTTTTCCGCCTCCCCGATCCGCCGCTCGAACGACTGGCGGAAGGCATTGAACCGCGCGAACGGAAGATTCCCGACCGGCAGCAGGGGGGCCTCTCCCAGTACAACTTCGCCGTCTCGCACCGCCAACCCCTCGCGGCCCATCGCCGGAGGCAACAGCTCCAGACTCTGCACCGCCATCTGGAACTTCAATGAATCGACCGTCCCGAACCGGCAGTAGAAATGCCCGTAGCGGCTTTCGAAGGTCTCCTTGAACGCCCGCAACGCCTCCCCCACCCCTTCCCCGGGCTCCTTGAAGAACACATGGATTCTCGGCGCCTTCGTGGCCTTGTACCGTTTCCACACCCGTTCGAAACCCTCCGGTGGCAACGCCCCGAATTCCTGCCAGTACAGTGCAACCGCCCAGTCTCCCGCCTCCGGCCCTTCCCCCGCCGGAAGCGGAGCGAACTCCACCCCGCGCGGCACGAAATGCCGGTTCAGCTGCACCAGCAGGTCTTCCACCCCCGTCTTCGCCTCCTCCAGCCCTCCCGACACGCTCAAGAATACGTGAATGGTTTTCATCTTGTCTCCTGAAGTCGGCATTCGGCGCCACCCGGTTCCGCCCCCCCCGGACGGGGCCCCAAAAAGCCTTGTTACGTCTCCATCCGGGGCCCGCCCCCTCTCTTCACATGGGAATGGAGTCCAGTTTCTCCCGGATGCCTGCCAACTCCGCCTCCTCGCAGCCGATTTCCTTCCCGATGCGGAGGGCGTTCCCGAAGGCCTCCCGCGCGCGGGCGTTCCGCTCCGCCTCGGGAACAGCGGCATTGGCCAAGGCCATCTCGGCCGCCAGGCGATACTCCTCCAGCATCGCCACCCGCGCTTTCCGCCGCTCGTCGTAAATTTTCTTGTCCCGCTCGTCCTTCTTCACCAGCTCCTTCAAGTCGAGTACCCGGTTGGCCGCCTCCACCTTCCCACGTTCGAACAGTTCGTAGGCCTTCCTCACGCGTTCGTCCATCCGCTCCGCCGAAGCCTTCGCGAAATACAGGGCCGAGGCGAACAGGAAACCCTCGTGTTCCTTCAACCGGTCCTTCAGCTGCCGCCGCCGCACCCGCGCGGCACGGAGGGTTTCGGCCAGCGTTTCGTTGTCCGGCGCCGCACGCCATTGCGATTCCAGTTCCCCCGCTTCCCGTTCCGCCGCGGCTATCTGGCGCTGGAGCGACTGCCGCTCGGGGTTCAGCTTGGCGAACGGCAGGTTGTCCAGTGAAACGATGCGCTCCTTCCCGAGGACGATTGCCGAATCCTCCATCTGGAGTTGGCCGGCCCCTTCCCCGCCGGGCAGCAACCCCAAGCTTTGCACCGTCACCTGGAATCTCACGGAGTCCAGCGTCTCGAAATGGCAGAAGAAGTGCCCGTAGTCCTTTGCAAAAGCCTCCTTGAATCTCTTCAGCGCCTCCGTGATTTCCGCGTCCGGCTCCTTGAAGAACACGTAGATCTTCGGACTCTTCTTCTCCGCGAATGCCTTGTAGGCCGCCCTGAACCCCTCCTCCGGCAATTCCCCGAAGTCCTTCCAGTACAGCACCAGCGCCAAGTCCCCCTCCGCCGGTCCTTCCCCCTGCAACGTCGGCACGAACTCCACCCCCCGCGGCACGAAGTGCCGGTTCAGCTGCACCAGCAAGTCATCCACGGCAGGCTTGATGTCGCCGAGCGCGTCGGAAACGCAAACGGATATGCGGAAGGTTTTCATGCTTGTCTCCTTTTTGCCATTCAGGCAAGTCCGTACTTCTTGAGCGTATCCCCCGCCGGAACCCGGAACAACGGCGCTTCGTCCGCCAACCCCTTGAATACTGTCTCCAGAAACAGAGCCCGCAGCTCCCCATCCCCCGAAAACGCCTTCGGCTCGATGCCGTATTCCCCGGGCAGCGACGCCCGGTACGCCGCCAGCTCCGGAGAGGCCTCCTCCCCCGACTCCTTGAACAGAACCGTCAGCCGTCTCGGACGCCCTCCCTCCCTCACCCCGCGCAACGCCGTCAGGAACTCGCTCTCCGTGTATTCCCCGAATTTCCGCCAGAACAGCACCACCGCCGCGTCGCATTCCGACAGTTCCCGGTTGTACTCGTCCTGCTTGTGCTCGATTCCCATCGACGAATCCAGATACTCCCACTTCACCAGCTCCACCCGCAACCCCGTCCCCATCCCGTGCATCAGCCCCCCCAGGCGGAACACCACCCCCGCCAGGAACTCCCTCTCGTGCGCCAATTCGTTCGACGATGCCAGAAATACTTTCATCTTGGCCTTCCTTGTTGTGTGGATTCTTGATTCGCTTGTCCTCTGCACGGCGGAGTCACTCGTCCCCGCCCATGGCCTTCTTGTACTCCGTCTCTGCGTCCGAAAAACCCCTCGCCAAGGCGGCAAAACCGTCCCCGAATCGTTCGAACGCTCCATGCACCAGCCGGATCCCATCGTCGATGACTTCCCCTGACAGCCTCTCCGCCCCCCGCGTCCGCGTCCAAACCTTGAACCGGATTTCCCCGTCCCCAACGTCCACCTCGAAGTTTCCCGGCACCAGCCCGTAATTGATCATCGCCACGTACTTCAACACTTCCCCCTGGCTCTCCCTTTCCGCATTGATTGGCGCAAACCCGTACAGCACATACCCTTCATCTCGGAACTGGAAACACAATGTCACCCCCTGCAACTTGCAATGCAACTTGAGGCCAGTCACCAAATACTTTCTAACTGCATCGTATTCATAACAGATTTCTCGTTCATCCAAATGTTGTTGCACCGCTTTGCTGGTTTCTTCTGGGCTCATGTCGTCGGTCTTTCGATTATTGGCTATACTAGTTAATGTTTCAATCAATACTTGGATTTGCTGCAATCGCCCCCCCAACAGTTTTGGATACTGTTTGCACAATCTTGCTACTTCTCTTGCCATCTCAAGCGCCTCTCCTATTTCCTCGGTTTGGGCGGAAATACATGCAAGGTTGTACAATGCAAATGCTACGTTTGAGATATATGGATTTGGATACATCACCGCCAGTTTGCGATAAATGTCCAATGCTTCTCGGCACTCGTTTTTTGCCTCTACGAATCGTTTTTGATTTTGGTGCAATTTTACAAGGATAGTTAACATTGCAGCCACATCTGCAAAATATGCTTCTGGACACGCCAATGCCAATTCCCGAAAAATCAAGAGTGCCTCATGACTCTCTGTTTCTGCCTCAGGAAAGCGGTGCATGTCCTGATGTACCCCAGCAAGGATGCTTAACACCCATGCCACTTCCGCTTTGTACCCTTTTTGTTTCCGCTGGACTAACTGCCTGTAAATCTCCAATGCTTCCAAGCTTTCTGATTCCGCTTTTGCCAATTGCCCAACTCTTTGGTGAAGTTTCGAAAGAAGGGTCAGAGTTTCTGCCAGGTTTGGTTCATATTCAGAGGAAGATTTTAGTGCGGCTTTTCTGTAAATGGCCAACGCTTCCAGAAAATCAGCTTCCGCCTCCTCCATACGCCCACTCTCACAGTATACCTTTGCAAGGGCCGTCAATGTCCAAGCCACATCCGAGGGTAATACTTCAGGATTTTCCGTCACAAGCTTTCGATAAATGCACAATGCTTCACCTGCTTCATTTGCTGCCTCAACAAGTCTCTGCATATCTTGGTGCAGAATTGCGAGATTGACAAGCGTTGCCGCCACTTCCTTCTCGTGAAGTTCAGGTCGCACAAGCGCCAATTTTCTTCGTATTTCCACCGCCTCTGTACATTCTGCCTCTGCTACCTCGAATCGTTGTGATTTCCGATGCAACTCCGCAAGTGTGCTTAGAGTCCATGCCACATTCGTCCACGATTCTTTGACGTTCGTTTCTGCAAGTTTTCGAAACAAACCCAATGCTTCGTTGTATTCTTCTTCTGCCGCGTGAACATCTCCCATATCCCTACGATGCAAGTCCGCTAGGCTAAGCAAAGTCTCTCCCAGAACCGTGCGGAATCTATGAGGGTTCTCGCGCTCAAGCTTTCGCAGAATCTCCAACGATTCGCGATACTCTATTTCGGCCTTTTCAATTTGATGCTCCGTGTAATGCAAGAAGGCGATATCGTTCAACGTTTGGGCCAAATCTGCCATGTTTTCACCGGGATGCACTTGCGCGCGTCTTCGGAATAGTATCTGCGCTTCGCCATATTCTGTTTCGGCTTCCGCCTTTCGTTGCAGTGCAAAATGAACAGCCGCTAAGCGCGTCAGTTCTTTGCCTATTTCCCCTTCATATATATCAAGATTCTCCAGTGCTAGTTTTCGGTGTATCTTCAACGCTTCTTGGATTTCCTTTTCTGCTTCCAAGAATCGTTTCATTGCAAAATGAAGGGCTGAGAGATTGCTCAATGTCGTCGCCAATGCCCCTTCGAATGCTTTTGGCTGAACTGTTGCCATTCTGCGGTAAATCTTTTCTGCGTCGCAATACTCTGATTCAGCTTCTTCCATGTGCTGTGTTTTCTTGTGTAGCATAGCGAGTCCATTCAGAGTTTGTGCTACTGCCACCTCGTGAGCCTCGCGGTCTGTTGCCATCAATCGTCGCCGGATATCCAAGGCTTGTTTATATTCTTTCTCCGCCTTAAACAAATCCTGTGTTTCATAATGTAGATTTGCCAGGTTGTTCAGAGTCGTCGCCAATACTGGTTTAATCCGTTCAGGGTTATCTGCAATCTGTTTCCGAAGTATCGTTAACGCCTCGCCATATTCCGCCTCACTGTCCGCAAAACGCTTCATTTCTTTATGCATATTTGCGATGTCATTCAGTGTTTCCGCCATATCTGCTGCATATGTATCCGGGTCTGTCGCTACTAATTCACGATACAAAACAAGGGCTTCACGAAACTCCGAATCCGCATCGCAGAACCGTTGGGTCTGCGCATGGAGAATCGCAAGATTGGTAAGCGCCATGGCAATTTTGTCCTTGTAACTCCCAAGGGAAAACTCTGTTGAGAGTTTTCGGAAAAGCGCCAATGCCTCAGAATATTTTTCTTCCGCCTCAGCTAATCGATTCGTATTGTGATAGATAGAAGCAAGATTATTCAGAAGTACGGCAATACCCCAAGGCAGTTTTGCAGAGAATTCTCTCCAAATCTGCAAGGCTTCCAAACATTCCTCTTCTGCGGCCTTGAAACGTTGCATGAAATAATGAATCAATGCAATATTGAGGAGAGCGCTTGCCAAATAGGTTTTGTTCGTTTCCCATGGCGGGCACCTTGCCAGTTTTCGGGAAAGCTCAATAGTCTCCACTAATACGGATTCACTACTTTGATACTGTTTTTGTGTTTGAAGAAGCCAAGCATAATCGAGCATAATCTTCGCTAGCTTCTCCTCTCCGCACCGAATCTCTTTTCCAATTCGAATTGCCAGTTTGTATGCCTCGCTAGCAACATCGACTCTCTGGTTCATCTTCAGGCCAATATCCGCCATCACCAACTTGGCCTTCGCCACGAACGCCTGGATGTTCCGTACGCGCGCCTCCCTCGCCTGCGCGAACAGCTCCGCATCGTGACGGTCCCGCTCGATCATCTCCGGAAGATCGAGCAAACGGTTTGCTTCCAATATCCGGCCGGCGTCGAACAACCCGCGCGCCTTTTGGACGCGTTCGTCCAGCTCCTGCGCCGATTCCTTTGCAAAAAAGAGCGCCGTTTCAAACAGAAACCCGTCATATTGCTCCAGCTCTTCTTTTAGATCATGCCGGGTTACCCTCGCTTTCCGCAGGGACTCCTGTACATCCTCGTCCCCGGGATCCTCTCCCGCCCTCTCTTCCCAGGCGGTGACTTCATCCTCGGCCTCGTCGATCCGCCGCTGCAACGACTGCCGGTTCGCGTTCAGTTTCGCGAACGGCAGGTTCGACAGCTTCGCCACCGGCTCGCCTCCCAGCCGGACCTCCCCGTCTTCCACCTTGAACTCCTCCTTCGTCTCCGCCACCGGCAACACCGACAAGCTCTGCGCCGCCAATTGGAACTTCACCGCGTCGACCGTCTCGAACCGGCAATAGAAGTGCCCGTATTTCGTCGCAAACGCATTTTTGAACGCCTTCAGCGCCTCCGCAATCCCCGCATCCGGCTCTTTGAAGAACACATGTATCTTTGGACGATTCTTCGCCTTGAAGGCCCCGTATGCCGCATCGAATCCATCCTCCGGCAATTCCCCGAAATCTTTCCAGTACAGGGCCACCGTCCAATCCCCCTCCGTAGCCCCTTCCTCCGGCAGGGTCGGCACGAACTCCACCCCCCTCGGCATGAAATGCCGGTTCAATTGCACCAGCAAATCCTCCACCGCCCGCCGCGCATCCTCCACCCCGTCCCCCGCAGCCACGTGTACTCGTACCGTTTTCATCGCGTTCTTCATTTGTCTTCCGCCTTGTAGTGCAATATTTTTGGGTCGCCCAATCGTATGGGGAAGTTACCCTATCCACCGGAATTATCCAACCGTATTTGGACTCGGCTTTTCAGGTTTTTCCATCCAGACGTTCCACCATCGTCCTCGCTTCCGCCACCTCATCTCCAAATCGTCCCGGAGTCCTCCGTTCGCAGCGTTCGTACCGCTCCAACCCCTCTTTCGCCGCCGACAGCGCCTCCCCGGTCCGCCCGTCCGCTTCGCAAAGGCCGGCAAGGTTGCACAATGCCTCTGCCACGAACGATTCATAGGACTCAGGACACCTCTCCGCGAGTCCTCTGTCCAGTTCCACCGCCTCCCTGTACTCCGCTTCTGCCAGTGTCTGGCGCCCCGTGCGCTTGTGCAGGTTCGCGAGATTGCACAACGTGGACGCCAAGGCACGGTTTCTGGCCGGGGTCTCTCCCGCAAGCCGCCTCCTGACGGCCAGTGCGGCCTCGTACCTCCGCTCCGCCTCTTCGGCCGCCCGGTGCAGGATCCAATGCAGGGAGGCGGAAGCATCCATTGAGGCCGCCCAATTTTCCTCGTATGCCTCCGGATTGTCCATCGCCAGCCGTGCGAAGATTTCCACCCCTTCCCCGTAAAGGGCCTCCGCCTCCGGCAATCGATCCAAGTTCCACATCACGTTCGCGAGATTGAGCAGCGTAGTCGCCACCTGCGCCTCGTAGGTCTCCGGTTCCGCCTTGGCAAGATGTCGCCAGATCTCCAGCGCTTCCCCGTATGCCCGTTCCGCATCCCCGGGCCGCCCCGCGACCCAGTGGAACATAGCGAAATTGCCCAAGACCGTCGCCAACCCGGCCTCGTGCGCCTCCGGGTTCTCCGTGGCCAGCCTCCTCCATGTTTCCAACCCTTCCCCGTACTCCCGCTCGGCCTTCTCCCACCGGCACAGGACCGCGTCCAGGTTTGCCAAATTGACAAATGTCCACGCCGCATGGCTCTCGTAAGTCCCGGGGAAGGCCTTTTCCAAGCTCCTCCACGTCTCCAGCGCCTCCCGCCAATTCCGTTCTGCCGCTTTAGAGTGTCCCAGCATGCGTTGCAAAAAAGCCAGATTGTTCTGGGTCCACGCCACGTTCTCCCCGTATTCGCCCGGATTCTCCTCCGCAAGCAACCGGTAAAGCTCCAGCGCCTCCTTGCACAACGGCAAAGCGGCACGGTAGCGGTGCTGCGCTTGCAGCAAATAGGCGTGGTCGAACAGGATGTCCGCCACCTCCCCCGACTCCAGACGGATTTCTTTCGCCACACGGACGGCATGGCCATACGCCTTGCTTGCGACATCGGTCCTCCGGCGCATCTTCAGTCCGGTATCTGCCATGACCAGCTTGGCCTTTGCCACGAACGCCTGGATGTTCCGCACGCGCGCCTCCCGTGCCTGCGCGAACAGCTCCGCGTCGCGTCGGTCCCGCTCGACCATCTCCGGAAGACCGAGCAGCCGGTTTGCTTCCCGGTTCCGCCCTGAGTCGAACAAATCCCGCGCCTTTTGGACACGTTCGTCCAGATCCTTCACCGACTCCCTGGCGAAGAAAAGTGCCGTTTCGAACAGGAACCCGTCGTACTGCTCCAGCTCTTCTTTCAAATCATGTCTGTTCGCCCTCGCTTTGCGCAGAGACGCCTGCACATCCTCGTCCCTGGGGTCCTCCGCCGCCCGCTCCGCCCACTCGGCAATCTCCTCCTCGGCCTCGTCGATCCTGCGCTGCAACGACTGCCGGTTCGCGTTCAGTTTCGCGAATGGCAACTTCGAAAGCTTCGCCACCCCCTCGCCCGCCAGACGGACCTCCCCGTCCTCCACCTTGAACTCTTCCTTCGCCGCCGCCCCCGGCAACATCGACAAGCTCTGCGCCGCCAGCTGGAACTTCACCGTGTCCATCGTCTCGAACCGGCAATAGAAGTGCCCGTATTTCGTCGCAAACGCATCCTTGAACGCCTTCAGCGCCTCCGAAATCCCCGCATCTGGCTCTTTGAAGAATACATAAATCTTTTGGCAATTCTTCTTCTTGAAAGCCCCGTATGCCGCATCGAATCCATCCTCCGGCAATTCCCCGAAATCTTTCCAGTACAGGGCCACCGTCCAATCCCCCTCCGCAGCCCCTTCCTCCTGCAGGGTCGGCACGAACTCCACCCCCCTCGGCATGAAATGCCGGTTCAATTGCACCAGCAAATCCTCCACCGCCCGCCGTGCATCCTCCACCCCTTCTCCTGCCGCCACATGCACTCTGACTGTCTTCATTGCCAGCTCTCCTTGTTCTCCTTCTTTTCCTGTTCGGTCGCTCTGGCCGCACTCCAAGTTACTCCCCCCGTTCCTTCCAATTTCAATCCGGTTTTTGCGCCAGTCGTTTCGTTGGTGTCCCCCTCATTCCCTTCCGCATCCTTCACACCGCTGCCACGATCCTCCACAATCGCCGGCTCTCCCGAAGTCCTGCAACCACCTACTTCGCCACCAGCCACGCCACCAACCAGAGCAGCCCCCCCAGAACCAGGGCAACCCCACTCAAACACCCCAACCGCAATCCCCACTTCTTCACCGGTGACATATTCCACGCTGCGTTCTGGACCTCTGCATATCGTTGCCAAACGCGTTTTTCCCTAGTCCGCGACCAGCAGGACCTATACCAATCCGCGGCGGCATCCATGAATGTCTTCGCCTCCGCCATCCGTCCCTGCCGTCTGAACAAACCGGAAAGTTTTTCAAGCGTTCGCGCGACATCTTCTTCGTGTGCCTCCGGAGCCCCTGCAACCAGGCGTTTCTGGATTTCCAACGCTTCACCGTATTCCCGTTCGGCCTCCATCGGACGTTGCTCCTCCACATGCAAATCCGCGAGGCAGGTCCATGCCCTGGCCATACGCGCCTCGTAAGGGGCAGGATTGTCCTGGGCCAGGTGTTTCCAGGTTTCAAGGGCCTCCGCGTACTCTTTCTCGGCCTCGTCCTTGCGATCCATGGCCTTGTGCGCAATTGCCAGGTTGAGCAATGTCGTGGCGATGCTGTCCCCGCCACCCCATGGACGGTCCGCACCCAACCGCCGCTGGATTTTCAAGGCCTCCTCAAATTCCCCCACCGCGCAGTCCGGTCCTCCTCTGTTCCAATGCAATTCCGCAAGCGGCATCAACACACGGACCAGGTTTTCATCCTGTCCCCTCGGCGTCGTCATCGCCAATCCGCGGTATATCTCCAGCGCCTCCCCATATTCCCGCTCGGCCGTTTCTTCCTGGTGCAGCTTTTTGTGCACGTCCGCAATGTCGGACAACACCCCGGCCAGATTCTCCCGATGGGCATCAGGCCGACGTTCGGCCAATTTCCTGCAGATTGCCAGTTTCTCCGCAAAAAGAACCTCGGCATCGGCATCCCGTCCGGCCTGCACCAGCTCGGCCGCCAGATTCCCGAATACAAGCGCCTGCCCCCGCCCGCTTTCCTCGGGATCGGCCTCCTCCAGCTTCTGGAAGATTTCCAGTGCTTCGTTGAATTCCTTTGCTGCTTCTTTCCTCCTTCCGGCTCGGCCGTGGAAAACCGCTACATTGTTCAATGTCCATCCAAGCTCTTTCCCGAAGCCGTCGGGATGTCCGTTCTCAAGATTCCTGTACAGTGTCAACGCTTCCCCGTATTCCTTCTCAGCCTCCTCTCCCTCCCCAGTTTGCTCATGAATGATTGCAAGCTGGCCCAGTGACGCTGCAACCCATGGCAAATACGCTTGCTCCTCCGCCCTGGCCAACCAGCGATACCGCTCCAGCGCCTCCCCGTACCAGTGGCTGCTTGCCGGAAAAAGCTTTTGCTTCTGCAGGAACAATGCATAGTTCCATATCATCCCGGCCTCCTGGCTGGCCGGGAGGCGGAGCCCCCTCGCCACGCGGATGCTTTCCTCGTGGGCTTTGCTCGCCGCCGCTACGCGTTCTTCCTGTGTCAATGAATCGTCCGCCAGCACCATTTCCGCCTTTGCAAGCAGGGCCTGGATGTTTTTGCCCCCCAATTCCCGTTGGGCTTCGAATGTCGGCAGGGTTTGCCCGCTGGTCTCGACCAGCTCGTCCAGGTCCAGCACTTTGTTCGCGGCCCGGACTTTGCCCCGTTCGAACAGCTCCCTCGCCTTTGCCACCCGGCCGTCCAGTTCCTCTCCGGCGGTCTTGGCAAACGAAACGGCCATGCCCAACAGGTATCCATCGTACTGCTTCAGTTCCTCCTCCAGCTGCCGGCGCTTTTCCCGGGCATCCCGCACGGAACGGCGGACATCCTCGTCGTCCGGCGAGGCTGCCGCTTCCGCTTCCAGTTCCCCCACTTCGTTCCCCATCGACTTGATTTGCCGCAGCAGCGACTTGCGTTTCTCGTTCAGTCCGGCGAAAGGCAGGTTCTCCATCTTCGCCACGTGCTCCCCCTCCAACAGCACTTCGCCCCCCTCCACCGCCAGTATGTCCCGTTCCCCGGGCCCGTTCCCTCCGCCCGGCAGCAGCGACAGGCTTTGCGCAGCCAACTGGAACCTCACCGCATCCACCGTCTCGAAACGGCTCTGGATGTTTCCATGTTTGGCCGGAAGCGACGCCTTGAATGTTTTCAGCTCCTCGGCGATGCCCTCGTCCGGTTCCTTGAAGAACACGTGCATTTTCGCCGGCCTTCCCCTGGCTTTCAGCCCTTCGCAAGCCCTCTCGAACGCCTCCTGCCCCAACGCCCCGAATTCCTTCCACCACAGCGCAATGGTCCAATCTCCCCCTTCCGGCCCCTCGTCCCCCGCTCCGGCAAGGAACTCCACGCCACGCGCCCGGAAATGTTTGTTGAGCAATTCCAGCACGTCATCCGCCGCCCTCCGGGCATCCTCCAGCCCCGGTCCCGCCGCGATGTATACCTTCACGCTTCTCATCGTTCGCCTCCTCTATTCGGAACGGACATCTCCGCCCGTCTGGCCGCCGTCCTCCCCCTCGCCTTCCAATTCATGCAATGCCTGTTCCGTGTCGTCCAATGCCTCCCCGCACTCGCCGGGAGAACGCGCCTCGCACCGCCGGAAGGTCTCGCAGGCCTCTTTCAACTCGGCCAAGGCCTCTTCCCTCCGCCCCTCATCCCGGTCCAGCAATCCCAGATAACGCAGCGTGTAGGCCACCTCCACTTCGAATTCCTCCGGGTTCGCTTCCGCCCCCGCCCGCTGGAGCTGCAATGCCTCCCCGTATTCCGCGCGCGCCTCTTTGTCGCGTTGGGTGTCGCGGTGCAAGTGGCCCAAGGCAACGAGCGTTGCGGCCATGGCCATGCTGCGGCCATGGCCGTCCATATCGTCCGTTGCCAGCCCTCGTTCCAGTTTCAGTTCTTCCCGATACGCTTCCTCCGCACCGGTCAGGTTCCCCATGTTGTTCCTCAACACCCCCAGCGCCCCGTAAACCCGCGCCAGGCTTTCCGCATGCTGCCCCCGTGTCATTCCCTTGGCCGTTCGGTATGTCTCCAGCGCTTCGCGGTATTCAGCCTCCGCTTCCTCTTCCATTCCCATGACCTCGAGCAAACCAGCCAGACTTTCCAGCGCTGATGCCAAATCTTTCGTATGTTTTTCCGGATTCGCCGCCGCCAACCGCCGGTATGTTCCGACTGCTTCCCCGTAAACTATCGACGCCTGTTCATCCCGCCCCATATCCCGGTACACGTTCCCGAGCAGCGATAGTGTCATGGCCAAGGAGTCCAGATGTTCTTCAGGGTTCTCCGCAGCCAATCCACGCTCCAGTTCCAGTTCTTCCCGATACGCTTCCTCCGCACCGGTCAGGTTCCCCCCATTGCTCCGCAAGCTCCCCAATGCCCCGAAAATCCGCGCCAGGCTTACCGCCTGCTGCCCCGGTTCCATCCCTTTGGCTGTCCGGTATGTCCCTAGCGCTTCGAGGTATACCGTCTCCGCCTCCTCTTCCTTCCCCATGTTCTCGCGCACTCCCGCCAAGCTTTCCAGCTCTGATGCCAATGCTTCCGCGTACTGTCCCGGGTTCGCCGCCGCCAACCGCCGGTATGTCCCGACTGCTTCCCCGCAAACTTCCGATGCCTGTTCATCCTGCCCCATATCACGGTACACGCTCCCGAGCAGCGATAGTGTCATGGCCAAAGATTCCAGATGTTCTTCAGGGTTCTCCGCAACCAATCCACGCTCCAGTTCCAGTTCTGCCCGATACGCTTCCTCCGCACCGGTCAGGTCCCCCCCATTGCTCCGCAAGCTCCCCAATGCCCCGAAAATCCGCGCCAGGCTTTCCGCCTGCTGTCCCGGTTCCATCCCCTTGGCTGTCCGGTATGTCCCTAGCGCTTCGAGGTATACCGTCTCCGCCTCCTCTTCCTTCCCCATGTTCTCGCACGCTCCCGCCAAGTTTTCCAGCTCTGATGCCAATGCTTCCGCGTACTGTCCCGGGTCCGCCGCCGCCAACCGGCGGTATTTCTCCACTGCTTCCCTGGAAACTTCCGACGCCTGCTCATCCTTCTCCATTTCCCGGTACAAGCCCCCGAGTCGCGACAGTGCCACTGCCAAAGATTCCGTGTGATCTTCAGGGTTTTCCGCAACCAATTCGCGCTCCAGTTTCACTTCTTCCCGATACGCTTCCTCCGCACCGGTCAGGTTCCCGGCGTTGCGCCTCAACGACCCTAGCGCCCCATAAATCCGCGCCAAGCATTCCGCCTGGCGCTCCGCGCCCATCCCCTCGGCCGTTCGGTATGTCTCCAGCGCTTCGAGGTATTCCGTCTCCGCTTCCCCGCTTTCCCCCATCTCCTCGTGTAAATCAGCCAGATTCTCTAATAGTGATGCCCTTTTCCTGGAATGCACAACCGGATTGATCTTCGACAACCGGCTCTGGATCTCCAATGCCGATTTCCACATCTCCTCCGCCTTTTGATTGTTATTGACATCTCGATAGAGGCTTGCGAGATTGCTGAAGCTCAATGCCAAATCCGCCTCATATGCCGCCGGATTGGCATCCGCCAAACGCTTCCGGATTTCCAGCACCTCGCAGAACTCCTTCTCTGCTTCCCGTACCTTTTGCAAGTCGCTATGCAAGCATGCGAGACCGTCCAGTGCTGTTGCCAAGCCTGGCTCATGCAATGCAGGATTGACTTTTGCCAAACCCCGCCAGATTTCCACGGATTCACTGTATTCGGCTTCCGCCTCCCTGTTTTTTTTGATTTTGCAATGTACCGAAGCGAGATTTGCCAGACCCAGAGCCACGTCTGGCTCGTGCATATCTGGAAGGGTCTTCGCCAAACGACGCCAAATAGCCACAGCTTCCAGACATTCCGCTTCTCCCTCCTGGGATTTTTGCATGTCACTGTGCAAGACACCTAGATTGTCCAGGACTGTTGCCAGTTCCGCATCCTGGCTCGCCGGATTTTCTTTTGCCAAACGTCTTCGGATCTGCACTGCCTCCTGGTATTCCACTTCCGCCTCCCTCTCCTTTTGAATGGTGCGGTGCAAAGTCGCCAGGTTGTTCAATGTCGCGGCCAAAGCCACGTCCGTCTCGGCTTTTCGTGGCTTGCTTGATGCCAAGCGGCGCACGATGTCCAAGGCCTCGGTAAATTCGCGTTCCGCAAGGTCTGACTTTTGCGACTCGCCATGCAAGAGTGCGATATTGTTCAGTATTGTAGCCAATTCCATCGCGTGTTGTTCAGGATTCACCGTTGCCAACCGACGGCGTATCTCCAGAGCCTCTTGGTACTCTTCCGCTGCCAACTGCTTTCGTTGCAGGCTGCTGTGCAACCTGGCGAGATTGCTTAAAATCGTTGCCAGTTCCGTACTGTCCTGCCCCGGATGTGCATTCACCAATCCTCGGCGGATGTCCAATGCTTCCGAAAACTCTGATTCCGCTTCCTTTGTTTTTTGCATGTCCCGGTGTACAACCGCAACGTTGTTCAACACAACCGACACACGTGCATCGAATACCCTGGGATGCAGTTCCTTTAATATCCGATACAATTCCAATGCTTGTGCATAACGCTGGACGCAGGAAGAAAACCGGTGTTGCTTTTGGAGTAGGCAGGCGTAGTCGGACAGCACGTCCGCCTGCCGCCTCAAGTCCCACCGGATGGCACGGGCGACGCACAACGCCTCCTCGTATGCGCGGCATGCCGCGTCCGTCCGTTCCTCCATCGTCAGCGAATCGTCCAGCATCACCATCTCCGCCTTCGCGAGAAAGGCCTGGATGTTCTTCTCGCAGACGTCCCGGTGTACCGCGAACGACTCCAGATCCCGCTCGGCGGATTTGACCAGTTCGTCCAAATCCAGCACCTTGTTCGCCGCCAGCGTCTTTCCCTGCTCGAACAATGCCCGGGCCTTCGCCACCCGTTCGTCCATCTCTTCCGACAAAGCCTTTGCGAAAAACACGGCACGGGCGCACAACTCTCCGTCGTATTGTTTCAGTTCTTCCTTCAGCCCGTGGTGCTTCACCCGTGCTGCGCGCAACGATGCCGCAAGGTCCTCGTCCTCCGGTGACACCTCCGCATCCGCCTCCAGCCCTTCCATCTCCAACTCCGCTGCCCTAATCTGCCGGACAAGCGACTTCCGCTTCGCATTCAGCTTGGCGAAAGACAGGTTCTCCATCTTCGCCACCAGCTTCCCGTCCAGGCGGACCTCCCCGTCCTCCACCTTCAACGCGTCCCGCCCGCCCGCCGCCCCCGTTCCCGGCAACAGCCACAGCCCCTGCGACACCAGCTGGAACCGCACCGCGTCCACCGTCTCGAAATGGCAATAGAAGTGCCCGTACTTATCCGCGAACCCATCCTTGAATGCCTTCAGTGCCTCCGCTATCCCCTTGTCCGGCTCCTTGAAGAACACATGGATGACCGGCTTCTTCTCCTTTTTGAAACCCTCGTAGACTTTCTCGAACTCCTCCCTCCCCATCCCCCCGAACTCCTTCCAGTACAGCGCAATCGTCCAGTCCCCCGCCCCTTCCCCCGCCGTCACGAACTCCACCCCCTTGTCGCGGAAATGCCCGTTCAGCAGCTCCAACACATCCTTCACCGCCCTCAGGGCATCCTCCACTCCCGCCCCCACCGCCACATGCACTTTCACCGTCTTCACCACCTGCTCTCCTTATTCGCGCTCGTTTCCTGTTCGGTCGCTCTGCCCGCACTCCAAGTTACTTCCAGCCACCCGTTCCTTTCAATTTCAATCCGGTTTTTGCACCGCTCCCGCCGCATTGCCTTCCAGGATGCCCTCCGCCCACCGCACCTTGGCCGCATACATCCCCGATGTCCGCTCGTCGCATCGCTTGAAAACCTCGACCGCTTCCCTCGCCAATGCACGCATCCTGTCCCTGTCGTTCTGCTCCTTCTTCAAAAGAGCCCACTCGCACAAGGTTTCTCCCATGTATGCCTCGTATGCCCTGGCGTTCTCGGCCACAAGATGACGCCATATTGCCAACGCCTCCGCGTATTCCGCCTCCGCATCGGCCAGACGGCGGGTGCTGCTGTGTATGCTTGCCAGACCATTCAGCGTTCTCGCCAGGGCCGGACCATACGCCACCGGATTCCGGGCCGCAAGACGACGCCGGATTTTCTGCGCCGCCTCGTATTCCGCCTCCGCTTCCGGCAATCGTTTCATGGCTACGTGAACGCCCCCAAGGCCGTTCAACGATTTTGCAACAAGGACCTCATAATCTCTTGGAGATTCTTCCATGAGTCTTTTTCCGATTTCCAGAGCCTCGGCGTATTCGCATTCCGCCTCCTCAAAACGCTCCTCATTCCAATGCAAGACAGCAAGATGGTTCAATATCCGGGCCAGCTCCTGTCCGTGTTCCAGCGAGTTGCCGCTTCCGTTGCATCGCAAGATTTCCAAGCCAGCCAGCAATTCTTTTTCGGCCTTCGCCGTTTGCCGTCCATCAAAATGCAATTTTGCCAAATTGTTCAATCCCCCGGCGACCAGCGAAGCATATTGCTGCGGTTTTTCTTCCGCCAGGAGCCGCCAGAGTTTGATGGCTTTTTTCAATGCCGTTTCTGCCTTTTCGGGCTGGACTGCACAATGAAGTTTCGCGGAATTGAAAAGCACGCTTGCCAATCCGTTCTGTCCCCTCACCGGATCCGCTTTTGCAAGCCTGCGGAAACATTTCGATGCTTCCGAGTATTCCCGTTCCGATTCTTCCGGCATCTGGAGATGGCGATGCACGTTCGCAAGAGTGCCCCACTCCCAAGCAACGCTCTCCGTATACACTTCAGGGGTCTTCCGGGCCAGCCGTTTCCATGACTCCAGTGTCTCCGTGCAAAGCGGAACGGCTTCGGAAAAACGATTCTGCCTGTATAGAAATTGGACATACGCGGTCTGAACCGCCGCAATCCTGGCTTCGTCCCACCGGATTGCCCTGGCCACGCGAATCGCCTCGTCGAAAGCTTTGCATGCCTCGTCCACCCGCGACGCCATCGGCAGCGAGTCATCGGCCATCACCATCTCTGTTTTTGCAAGAAATGCCTGGATGTTCTTTTCGCATGACTCCCGCTGCGCCTCGAACGCGGACAGGTTCCGGTTTGCGGATTCCGTCAGCTCCCCCAGCTCCAGCAGTTGGTTTGCTGCATGCACCTTTCCCTGCATGAAGAGTTCCCGCGCCTTGACCACCCGCTCGTCCATCTCCTGGGCCGATTCTTTTGCGAAAAAGACCGCCGCCCCTATCAGCAAGGCATCATGCTTCTGCAACTCCACGTGCAGATTGTGGAGTTCCTCACTCTCATCCCGTACCAGCTCCATGGTTTCTTCGTCATTCGCCGTTGCAGGATCTTCTTCCAGAACGGCCAATCGCTTCCTGGCGTCCGATATTTTTTGCAGCAGAGACTTTCGTCTTTTATTCAACCTGGCGAACGACAGGTTTTCCATCTTCGCCACCGGCTCGTTCCCCAGCCGCACCACCCCGTCCTCCACCTTCAAGGCATCCCGCTCCCCCGGTGCCCCCGTCCCCGGCAACAGCCACAACCCCTGCGATACCAGCTGGAACCGTACCGCGTCCACCGTCTCGAAGTGGCAATAGAAGTGCCCGTACTTCTCCGCAAACGCATCCTTGAACGCCTTCAGCGCCTCCCCGATCCCCGCGTCCGGCTCCTTGAAGAACACGTGGATGACCGGCTTCTTCTCCTTCCTGAACCCCTCGTAGACTTTCTCGAACTCCTCCCACCCCATCCCCCCGAAGTCCTTCCAGTACAACGCAATCGTCCAGTCTCCCGACCCTTCCCCCGCCGACACGAACTCCACCCCCCTGCCGCGGAAATGCCTGTTCAGCAGCTCCAGCACATCCTTCACTGCCCTCCGCGCATCCTCCACGCCTTCTCCCGCCGCCACATGAACGCTGATTGTTTTCATCGTTCGTTCTCCAGATTCGCCATTGCTGTTTCCTCGCGAATCACTCTAGCGACAAAAAGGCTTCCCTCTTCCTCCGGAAACTCCAGGATGTCAGCAAAAGGCGGCCTGCTTTTGATGTCTCATATTCCATCCACGGCATGTTCGAGAAACACGTTCGGCCCCGTGACTGTCGTCGCAAGCATTTGTGGCTGAAAGCCACTGCGGCGCCATGTGCTCAAATCGGGAGACGCAATCCCATCAAAGCGACAACCTTTTTTGTTCTGCACGGATTTGTTTAATCACCGATTCGCGTTCTGACGCACTTCCATGCGCGGCGACAAGAGCAATCGCCTGCCGCAAAATTCGGTCCCATGCCTTCAGGTGTTCCTCCGACATTTCGGGCTCCGGCCCGTGTCGTCCGCCCTCCGCCCATGCCTGATGGGTAATGTAGTAGGCTGTGAAGATATTCATGTCTTCCGGCAACAGGGTGCAACTCCACCCTATGAACTTTTCAACAGGGGTTTTTGGTTCCGTGAAGAAACCTGGTCCGCCGACCCGGGCGGCCCTAGCGGCGAACTCCCGATCTTCGGCGGCTAGGCGCTCGCGCCGTTTTACCTCTTCCCTCCGCTTTGCCTCTTCCCGTTCGAGGCGTTCCCTTTCCTCCCGGACGCAATCCCCGCACGTTCCCGTCCGCCGGTCCCGGTGTTCCCAACACAGCCCCGAACGCCCGCATTTCGGACAGCGGAAGGTTTCCTTCTCTCCGTGTTCCTCCCCGCAGATCGGGCACACCACCGTCCGGCCGGCGCCGAACAGCCGCCCAAAAAAGCCGGGACGGGGTTGGGGCCGTGAATTCCGGATCCGGGCCACCTGCGACACGATCTGCCGGCAGGTGGCGAGCTCCTGCGCATATCGCCCCGGCTGGTGCCTGGACAGCGTTTCATACAGTTCCGCCGCTTCCCGCGCCGGGGCCAGCGCCGAATCCTTGCCCTGCTGGGACCGGGCAATGGCCAGAGCGAAATTTTGTCGGGCACATTGCTCCAACTCCCCGGGGGAGCCATCCCCCCCGTGATTTCGCCGCAGGGCAATCGACCGAGCGTATTCATTTTCGGCCTGAGCCCATTTTTGGACCGAAAGATGGAGTCCGGCCAGCTTGTCCAGAATGTCCGCGATCTTCGCCTCGAAGGCCTCCGGACGGCTTTCCGCCATGCCCTCGACCACCGCCAGCAGTTCCTGCAAAGGTCCTTCCGCCTTGGCCGGCATCCCCGCTTTGACATAAAACGCCGCACGCATGTCCAGCGCCTCCAGCCATTTCCCGGCAAACGCCCCGGGATTGTCCATCGCCAGGCGCTGGTAGATGTCGGAGGCTTCGCCCATCTCCCCTTCCGCTTCCGCCATGCGTTCCATGTTCGTATGCAGGAAGCCCAGTGCCTGCAATACCTGGGCAACGCGGGGCAGCCCCGCCGCGGCGTCCGCCCGGGCGACCTCCCTGAACAGCTCTAGCGCCCGCAAATAGGCCCGTTCGGCTTCGGGCAACCGTCTGCCCGCGAACCGGATCGCTCCCAAAGACTCCAGTGAAGCCGCATAATCATTTGACGCCGCCCCGGGCTGGCGCGCACGGATCCGTTCGTAGATGGACAGCACCTCCTCCAAGTCCCGCTCGGCCTCCCTCGTGCGCTCCAGCTGGCGGAACAGTGCCGCCTTTTCCTGCAATGTGTTGGCCAGTTGCCACTCGTACGCTTCGGCATTGTATTCGGCGTTGGCGCGGGCCAGCTTGGTTGCTTCGGTGATTTCCCGCTCCGCGGCATCCGTACGGTTCATGAATCGGTGCAAGGCGGCCAGATTGAGCAACACCCGGGACAGTCGCTCCCGGACAATCGTATTGTCGGGTTCGGCTTCTTTCCGCCGTCTGCAGATGCACAATGCTTCTTCCAACGGGGCTTCGGCCTCCGGGAAACGCGATACGGCCCGCAACAGCGCGCCGTAGTTGATCAACGCCGCTGCCAGCTTTTCTTCGTAGGCCCCGGGTTTCTTCGCCGCCCATTTCCGGAGAAGGGGCAACGCCTCCAGATGCTCGCGCTCCGCTTCCCGGAATTTTTTCATCCAGAGGTGGAGCACGGCCAGGTTGCTCAAGGCGCTTCCGACAGTCGCTTCGTGCTCGGGATATTTGGCCGCCTGCAAACGCATGATATCCAAAGCCTCTTTGCCGGCGGCTTCCGCAGCCTGGTGGTTGCCCAGCTTCTGGTAGAGGCTCCCCAGGTTGTTCAACACACAGCCAACCACCTCCATGGCCCCGGATTCCTTCCGTGCGAGGGTCCGGAAGATTTCCAGCGCTTCGCCGTACCATTGCACGCTTTCCCGATACCTCTGCTGTGATGCCTGCACGGTTGCCAGGAAAAACACCATGCCGCCCGTTTCCTTTTCGTCGTAATGGACTTCCTTTGCAATGCGGATGGCATGTTCCATGGCCGTGAACGATTGGGCGCACCGCTCGGCGATGGGCAGGGAATAATCCGCCATGACCAGTTGCGATTTGGCCCAGAACGCGTTCAATCTCTTGATCCGGGTTTCGCGGGCTGTCCGGAACGTCTCGGAATCCCGTTGGTTCTGCACCAGCATGTCCTGCTGGTCCTGCCTCAGCAGTTGTTTCAGGTCGATTGCCTCGTTGGCCTCTTTCGCCTGCCCCCGTTCGAACAGGGCCCTCGCCCTGCGCGTCCGCTCGTCCCATTCCGACGCCGAACCCTTCGCGAAAAACAGCGCCGCACCCAGCAGGAACTCCTCGTAGCGCTTCAGCTCCTCCCGGATTTCCCCGCACCGGGCACGGGCCTCCCGCAACGCTTCTTCCGCGTCCGCATCCCCATCCGCCCCGTCGGCCAATTCCGCGATTTCGTCCTCCGCCCGCCCCAATTGCCGCAGCAACGTCCTCCGTTTCTGGTTGAGCTTGGCGAACGGGAGTTGTCCCAGATCGGCAACCGGAACATCCCCCAGGCACACCCGCGTTCCATCGACCCGCAAGGGGTGCAAGGCCTCGCCGCCCGGCAGGAACGCCAGACTCTGGGCCGCCACATGGAATCGGACCGCGTCAAGCGTCTCGAAGTGGCAGTAGAAATGCCCGTAGCGGTCCGCGAACGAGTCCCGGAATGCCTTCATCGCCGCGTCGACGGCCTTTTCGGTCTCCCGGAAAAACACGTAAATCTTCGGTTTCTGCACGGCCTTGAAGGATTCGTATGCCTTGTCGAACTCCTGCCGCGGCATCTCTCCGTAGTCCGTACCGTAGAGGATGATGGCGATGTCCGCATCCCTCGCGCTCTCGCGCGGTCTCGTCGGAATGAATTCCACCCCCTGTGGCCGGAACTCCCGGTTCAGCTGTCCGAGCAGTTCCAGCAAGCCCTTGTGGATGGCATCGAATTCCCTCGAAACGGCAATGAAGGTCCGGATGGTTTTCATGTTTGTTCCTCCTGGTTGCGTGTTTGACAATGGCAGGCCGTGTTGGCGTCAGCCGGCTGGGGACAAGGCATCCATTCTTCTCCTGATATCTTCCAGCACGGTCTCCTCGCAGAAAATTTCCCGCCCGATGTCCAGTGCGGTCCGGTAGGCTTCGAGCGCCTGTGCCCGGAGACCGTCGTTTTCCCGGCCCCCCATCGAACCCAGCAGCTCGGCCATGTCCAGGAACCCCTGCATGCCTTTCCGCCTTGTTTCAAGCGCCTCCCTGTACAAACGGTCGTCGCGTTCATCCTGTTCGATCAATTCACCGAGATCCAGGATTTCGTTGGCCGCCCGGACCTTGCCCCGCTCGAACAATGCTTGCGCCTTCCGGGTGCGTTCGTCCATCAGGCGCCCCGATTCCCTGGCGAAAAACAATGCCGTGTCAAAGAGAAACTGTTCGTATCGCTGCAGTTCTTCCCGGATTTCCCGTCGGCGCACCAAGGTCGTGCGGAGGGCGTCCGCCAAAGTGCCGTCGTTGGGCAAACCGGCCAGATCCTCTTTCAGGTCTTCGATTTCCCGATCGCCCCCCCTCGCCTGGCGCAGCAACGACTGCCGCTTGGCGTTGAGGCGGGCAAAAGGCAGGTTGTCCAGTTCCGCCACCAGCTCCCCTCCCAGTTTGATTTTCGAGTCTTCCACCTGCAACACGCCTCCCCCTCCCCCGGGCAGGAACGGAAGGCTCTGGGCCGTGATCTGGAACCGTACCGTGTCCAAGCCCTCGTACCGCCACTGGATATGCCCGTACCGAGCCTCGAACGTTTCCTTGAATGACTTCAGCGCGGTCGTGATTCCCTCGTCCGGCTCTTTGAAGAACACGCTGATCTTCGACGGTTTCCCGCCCTCCTTCTGTCGCCTGCAAATCCCCTCGAATGCGCCCTGTGCCATTCCCCCGAATTCTTTCCACCACAGGGTGATCGTCCAGTCAGCCTCTCCCTCCCCCGCAGCCAGGAACTCCACGCCCCGCGGACGGAAATGCCGGTTCAGCATCTCCAGCACATCGTTCACCGTTCTCCGCCCGTCCTCGGCACCATCTCCCGCCGCTACATGTACCCGTACTGTTTTCAATGTCCGTTCTCCGTTTCCGGGGTCGTCTTTGTCCAAGGATTTCCTCTGTCGGCAAGTTTACGCTTTCGCCGGCCTGTTTGGCTATCGGTTTTCGCCCCATCGCAGACCGTACTCCTCCCGCTCCGCCTCGTCCGGCATCGGAATTCCCTCGTCCTCCAGAAGTTCCAGCGCCATCTGCGTGAAGAGCGCCCTCAGCTCCGCCATCGAAGCGAAGCGCCGCTCCTTCACGCGCCATTCCCGCGGGAGGCGTTCCCGGAACGAGGCCAGCTCCGGCAACATCCCCCCTCCCGCAGGGTCCTCCTTGAACCAGACTTCCAGCCTCCGCACGCGCCGTCCCGCCCGGATTTCCTCGCGTGCCACGGTCACCTCCCGCTCCGTGTACTCCCCGAACTTCCGCCAGCAAAGGCCCACCACCGCATCGCAGTCCCGCAACGCCCGGTTGTACTCCTCCTGCTTGTGGTCCACCCCCATCGCCGAATCCAGGTACTCCCACATTTCCACCGCCACGCGCTCCTCCTCCCCGCGCGAGTACAGCCACCCGTTCAAGTCCTGTACCACTCCCGCCAGCTCCTTCCGCTCCGCCTCCAGCTCGTTCGATGACGCCACGAACACCTTAATCATTGCGCACTCCTTCCCTTTTTCCCGCCCTCCATCTTGCCCTTCTGCGCCATCCCTTCCGATTTTCCCTGCTCCTTTTCGGCCACGGTGAATCCGGCACCGAACAACGCATTCAGTCCGAAGACAAAGTTCCGGTCCTTCTTCGCCGAATCGACTGGCTTCCAACCGCGCTCCCGGTTCACCGCGTTGAATCGCTCGTCCACTCCCGCCAGCTCCAGGTAGTCCGCCAAGTCGGCATGGATCGGAGCGGCCTTCTTCAGCGCGTTGGGTTCGATGCCGTCGGGTTTCTTTTCGTCGGTTGTTACCTTGGCCTTGTCCGCGCCTTCCGTTTTCCGCTTTTCGGCACGATGGACCAGTTTCTCCAGCATGGCAGTCCACAGACGCCACCCTCTCGCGAACAGGGAAACCATCCACCGCAGGCCGGAAGTGGGAGCTTTGCTTTCCGGTTTCTTCGCCGCCTTCTCCGCGATTTCCTTCGCCCGCTCTTCGGCCAGCTTTTCCAGCTCCTCCCGCGCGGGCATCCAGCGGTGCCAGCCGCGGACGAAATGGAAGGCCATCCACCGCATGTGTTCCATTTCCGAAAGTTTCGCCAACCGCGCCGGCTCCCGGAGGCGCATCTCAACCCGCTCCCGCTCGACCCGCACCAACCCCTTCTTCTCGAGTTCCTCACGGGTCGGGGTCCCGTCCAATATCTCGAATCCGATCAATCGCAGCAAATTCCGCTGGTGGAAAAACGAGGCCCGCGAGGATTCCTTGTTGAGCGTGCTGGTTCCCGCCCATTTCTTCCGCACCCACGCCGTGTGTTTGGCTTCTTCTTGCGGCGGGGGATCGTAGACGGCGGCCCATATCCCGTTGACACGCACGGCACCGTCGTTCCAGCGGCCGTGCAGCATGGCCTGCGGGGTGTAGGTTTCCGCCGTGTCGCCGAACAGCCCGTAATTCTCCGTGGCCTTCCGCAGCGCCGCCGACAGCGCGTGGTTCCGCACCCGCGCGAACACGATCTTTCCCGTCTGCCCGCGCATTTCCGGGAAACGCACCTTGTAGGCGTTGGCCACCCGTCCGGCGGCCTCGAGGTTGACGGCGTCGTCCTGCGTCGCCAGCACCACCCGGTTGTAGGCCGGGTGCTCCTCCAACCAGGTCCAGAAGCCGGCTTCCCGCACATCCAGCGGGCGAAAACGGATATTGTAGCGTCGGCAGGCCTCCGCACATTCCGTCAGGAACCAACCCCACGATGTCTCGTCCCGGTCCGCCACGTCCACCTCCAGCGGAATTGGTTTTCCGTCCGGCCCCAGGAACTGCGCGTCCGCCACCATTTCCGCCACCAGCCGCCGTCCCTGCGCGCCAAATCCCGCCACCAGCACCCGGAACGCCCCCGTCGCCGCGGTGGCCTGCGTGTCCACTCCCACCCCGAATGCATCCAGCATCGGGTGGTCCAGCAGGAACTTGCGCGAAACGACGGCCTCTTCCCGGACCACTTCCACCTGGATGTCCGTTCCTTGCAGATTCCGGTTCCACCCGTCTGCCCAGGCATGCACCGCATCGTCGTCGGCATCGGTCCAGGTCCGCACGTGGACGGTCACCACCCCGCGCCGACGGCGTTTCCGCAAGGCCCGCATCAGGGCTTCGGCCCGCGCCGCGTTCGCGTATCCGTCCGGCCCCAGGAAAAAGTGCCGCCTGGCCCCGCTCAGTCCCCCTGGAGTCCCGGCCCGCCCGAGCACCCACGTCCAGCCCTCCCGGGTCAGCGCCCGGAGCGCCTCCCCGGATTCCTTGAGATCGAGCCAGCCGCCGCCGCCCTCCTCGACGGCGAACACCACGGACTTCTTCCCCTGGCGCGCCGCCAGCCCTTCGGCCATCCGTCGCCCCTCCTCGCCGAGTCCCCACACCACGTTCAGTTCACGCCGATGCAGCGACGGCTTTGGCTTCCACTGGAAGGGCAGCCATCTCCGCCACGCCACGAGCCCCCGGTTCACGAGTTCCACGCCGAAGACCGCCACCGCCAGCGACAGCATGTACAGGATGGCCGCCGTGTGGAACGCCCAGTAGCACCGCCCCTGCGGCACGATGGGCGCATCGTAGTCGCCGCGGGAGGGGAAGAACGCCGACACCGCCTTGTTCGCAGCCGCCGAGCCTTCGTTCCAGCCCTCCTGCCAAGCCCATCCCGCTCCCGCGTTCTCGGGCGCGTACACCCAGGCCCCCCATGCCACCAGCACCGCCCCGATCCCCGCGAACACCCACCGCTTCCGCACCGCCAGCACGTACAGCCAGTATGTCCCCGCCACCCCGACGGCCAGCAACGCCCCCACGCGCAACGCGAATCCGATCACAACACGCCTCCTTGCTTCCGGATTTCATACCCCATCTCCGCCAGCTTCCCAACCACGGCTTCCGCCGTCGCGTAGTCGTAGCCCTTCTCTTCCTCCGACAGCTCGTCGTACGGCACGAGGCACGGATGCTCCTTCTTCGCGTCGTCCCGTCGCGGCCCGAGCGTCCATCCCGCCGCCATGCGTTCCCGCATCCACGCCGCATGCACCGCCCGCGCCACTTCTTCCGTCACCAGGTCTTTGGGTTTTCCGTCCATTTCCGTGCTCCTTTCGGTCCCGTCTCTGCCCGCCGCCGTGCCCCCCTTCCACAGGCCTCCCCTGCACGGCCTTCTCCCTTGCGGGGATGAGTCCGGATGCAGATGCATGCCCCCCCCGGCCCTTTTTCCGGTTGACCTCCTCAAATGAGGGCCTTGATCCGTTTGGCCTCTTCGATCTCTTCGGGGGAGATTTCGTCGTCGCTGGCGACGACGATGTCGCAGACGAGGCCGAGCAGTTCCCGGTAGGCGGCGGCCAGTTTCGCGTTGATCTTTTGCATGAGCGCCACGCCCTTCTTGAAGTTCGCGTCGAACGAAGCTCCCAGCTCCCCGCGGCAGTTCTCGTATGCCGCCCCGAGGCTTTGGACCGTTTGCTCGAAGCCGAAGTTCCGGTTGACGTATTCCACCTCTTTTTCGCTGATCGCGCCGTCGGCGGCGACGAGCCTGAGAATCAGCCCGACCAGGTCGCTCTCGAAGAAAACGTCCATTTCGCCGAACGCATCCTTGTCCCATCCGCCCGTTTCCTCGATGGCGTCGCATCCGATCAAAAAGCTCTCGTACTTGCCCTTGAATGCCCTCGTCAGCATGTCGATCGTGGCCATGTTTGTTCTCCTTTCGTGTTGCGTCTACAGTCCTCGTTCAGTGGTGGCACCTTCTGGCGTGGCCGCTCTTTGCATCGACGGGCCTGCCGTTCGTCAATGCCACCACTTCCCATTGATGCATCCGATGTGTGGGTTGTTCAATCCAAAAATCAGATTGGCCCCCGATTGCCGAATGCGCGTTTTCCTCGGACCGCCCTGTCCCCGCCCGCACTTCTGAACATGATACGGACGTTTCCACGCCGCTGCTCGCCTTCAATCCCCCCCCACCACTCCAGCATCCGTTACCCGCAAAACCCGCATACCGACATCGCCGCGACGGCGACCCTGTCGAGGCCCTGCGTGAATGTATCGAGTTGCTCGAAAGGAATCATGTCCCAGTGGAGGTAGGCCGCCTTCAGGGCCGCCTTCTCCGCCTTGTCCGCGGGTTTTGCGCAAGGCTGCCAGCCCGCCAGGAGACGCTCCGTCCACCAGCGGTTGTGCTCCGCGTGCATGAGTTTCAGGCGGGAATCCGCGTTCGCCGCGCAATCGGGGAAGGCGGCGGACTTCTCCTTGAAGCTGTCGCCCGCATTGATGCTCGACCACTGGCCCCAGCGGGCCGTCTGCTTCCACAGCTGTTCCGCGCGCTCCTTGTCCCAAGCCAACCGCACCCCTTCCGCGAACTTCCCATCCACTACCTCCGGGAGTCCTTTCCCATTGAAGATGACATCGTAGAAATAGTTCACGGCACGTCCCCCCTCCTGCCGTGCGGAATCCATCCACGGCAGGACGTCCGTCATGCCGAAGAAGCGCATCTTCGCGCAATCGCCGCAGGTCTGCAGGAACGGCTTTCGCGGGCACCGCGCGGCGGCCGTGGCTTGCCAGACGAGGATCGACACGTCCATCCGGCGCAGGCTGTTCGCGAGCTGCGCGTACGCCCTCACCGCCGCATCCGGGCCGGGCGTGGCGATGACGATAGTGACGGCGGTATTCTGGGCGGATGCCGCGGCAAGCATGATGTCGTTGGCCTCGTCGGAACCTCCATTGATGCGCTTGTGCACCACCTCGACTTCCGGCATGGCATCCAGCGCCCGCTTCTCCGGCAGGAACGAACCGCCGGACGGGGATTCGTCGAAGATGGTGATTTTGCAATGCTTGCGGTCCTCCCCGTAGTTCAGGAGCGGCATCGCGTAATACGCCATCGCCTGCCCCATCGAACTGGCCCCGATGATGAACAACTCGACCCGTTCGGCGTCCTGCTTGTGCCGGAGCGGCAGGTACGAGTCGCCGTCCCCGTCGCATGCATCCTTCGCCGACCAGCAGCGCCAGGCCCAGCTTTCGCAGTAGTTGAACACCTCGAGATCGACCGCATCGTCGTTCGCCGAAAACCCGTCCTTTTCCACCGCCAAGGCATGCGTGTAGAGCACCGGATTTGCGATGTGCAGGTGCACCTTGACGGGCGGGCGCTTGTCCTTCGCTGATGCGGACGCCCGCTCGATGTGGTCCCGCAGGAGGCGCTCCAGATACAGGTTTCCCCCGTCGTTGTCCTCTCCGTTCCGGTCGCCGAGGATCACGATCCGCCGGGCGAGCTCCGGCCACGCATCCCGCAACAGGCTCTCGTCCACCGTGATCTGCCCGTTGTAGATGAACACCCGAGACATCTGCCCGCCGTCCAGCGCCGCCTCCAGATCCTCGCGGATCTTGTCGGCGGCCACGGCGCTCACCACCAGGACTTCCCGGCACCGGCATTTTCCGAGCAACTCCCGCACGCACGATGCCCCCTGGAAGTCCCAACCGACCACGAGCCCGTGGTCCCGGAACCGGTACCGGACGAGTCCCGCGTCGATCTTCTCCTTGCGCCCCGCGAACGCGTTCGCCACGGCGCCCGCCACGAACCCGTACAGCACCATCCCCACCAGCCACGACGCGAGCGTGACCAGCAGGACGACGGGCGCCGAGAACCCGCTCATTCCCTTGGCGGCCACCTCGTCTAGCCCGTCGAGCGTGTCCGCCATCGACCCGCCGTCCGTGATCTGCCGGAACCCCCAGAACGCCTGGGAATAGACGTCGTGGGTCTCCTCCCCCGTCGCCCAGTTCCGCACCACCGTCCCCACCAGCGCGAACAGCACGATCGCCCCCACCGAAAACAGCAACTGCAACCCCAGCCGCGAAAACAGGTACCGGTCGAGATATTTCTTCATGTCTTCTTTCTCCAGTGAACTCCACCTCCTAGTACACCATGCCCCGGGAATCTTTTCAACCACTCGCGCGGGTGTGCGGCGTCGACGGCACAGGCCCCGTGGGAGGTTCCGGGCGCAAAGCGCTCTTTTCATGTTCCATGCCTTCGGAAAAACATTGCGTATCGGGATGGAGAAGGCGATTATAATACCGCCGGTTTGCAATGAACGGCGAAATGGCATCCGAAGTCCGCTCCCTCCCCCCCGTGCGCGTATGTGTGCTGGGGTCGGGCAGCAGGGGAAACTGCACATGGGTCGAGTGCGGCGGGGATGCCATCCTCGTCGATGTGGGGCTCACGGCGCGGCAGACATTGCGCAGGATGCACGACTGCGGGCTCGACGAGGGCAAAGTGCGGGCGGTGTGCATCACCCACGAACACACCGACCACACGAGGGGGGCGGCGCGCCTCCGCAAGCTGCTCGGGGTTCCGTTGGTTGCCAATTCCCCCACGGCAGGCGCGGTGCCCGGCGTGCCGACGGAAGGCTGGAAGTGCTTTGTCACGGGCAATCCCTTTTCCGTCGGGCCGTTCACGTTGCACCCCTTTGCGTTGCCCCACGACGCCAGCGAGCCGGTCGGATACCGCATCTCATGCGGAGGGGTGCGCATCGGCATCGCCACCGACCTCGGCATGGCCACCCCTCTCGTGCGCGCAATGCTGAGCGGGTGCCGCCTGCTCGTCCTCGAAGCGAACCACGACGAGGAGATAGTCCGCCTCTCGCCGCGCCGCTGGCCGCTCAAGCGGCGCATCCTCGGCAACCGGGGCCATCTCTCCAACCGGAGCGCGGCCGCCTTGGCCGCCGAGGTCGCCGGAGACACCCTCGAAACGCTGATCCTTGCCCACCTCTCCCGCGACTGCAACCGCGAGGACCTGGCCATCGGCACCGTGAGGGAGTGCCTGTCCAGGAACGGACTCGACCGGATAACCGTCCTCGCCTCCAGGGCCGACGCCCCAATCTCCGTCGTATGCCCGTGTTTCCGTTCGGTTTGACAGGGGGGGTGGCAAGGTCGCGGAGGAAAGCCTTGAACGCCTCGTCCAGCGAGGTCTCGGCGGCCTCGTCCAGCCCGCGGAAGAACACGTAGGAGCGCTAGGGATTCCGGCCGCCGTCCTTCAACCGCGCATGGATGTCTTCGATTTCCCTGCGCCCGGAGACATTGCGTTCATTCCATTCCTTCCGGCCGTTTCTCCGGCGGGCAGTGCCCGGCAAGCCGGGGTTGGAGGCCAAGCAAATACGCCCAATCATCCCGGTCCAGCTTCTCCCAGGGACAACGCTCGGCGAACTGTGGCTGTTCGCCGAGAAGATTTACCCAGCCCCAGCCGTCCAGCTTTTCCCATGGGCAACGGTCCGCGAGCTGAGGCTGTTTGCGGAGAAGCTCGATCCAGTTCCAGACGCCCAGCTTTTCCCACGGACAGAGTTCCGCAAACTGCGGTTGTTCGCAGAGAAGTTTGCTCCAGTCCCCCCCCTCCAGCTTTTCCCATGCGCAATGGGGTGCGAACTGTGGCCGTTCGCTGAGCAGATTCCGCCACTCCCCGCCGGACAATTTCTCCCATGCGCAATACCCGGAGAACTGCGGTTGCTCGCAAAGGACCTCGCGCCAGTCCTTCCCATTCAGTTTCTCCCAGTCGCAGTGGTCCGCGAACTGCGGCTGGCGCTGCAGCAAGTCTTTCCAATGACAACCGTCCAGCGTGTTCCACGGGCAGCGCTCCGCGAACTGCGGCTCATAGCTGAGAAGATATGCCCAGTCCCCCCCCTCCAGTTTTTCCCATGCACAACGGTCCGCAAACTGCGGTTGCATGTTGAGAAGCTCCGACCAGGCCCAGCCATCCAGCTTTTCCCACGGACAGAATTCCGCAAACTGCGGTTGCTCGCAGAGAAGCTTGATCCAGTCCTTTTCCGTCAGCTTTTCCCATGCGCAATGGGGCGCGAACTGGGGTTGCCAGCGGAGAAGTTTGATCCAGTCCTCTACAGTCAGCCTTTTCCACGTACAATGCGCCGCGAACTGGGGTTGCCCGCAGAGGAGCTCCGTCCAGTTTTTGCCGTCCAGTTTCTCCCACGGGCAACGGTCCGCAAACTGCGGCTGTTGGACGAGGAGTGCGCCCCAGTCCTTGCCATCCAGTCTTTCCCACGGACAACGCGCCAAGAACTGGGGTTGCTCGCGGAGAAGCCCACTCCAATTTTCGCCCTCCAGCTTCTCCCACGGGCAGCGATCCGCAAACTCCGGATGTTTGCCGAGGAGACTTACCCAGTCCCCGGCACGCAGCTTTTTCCACGGACAGCGCTCCGCAAACTGCGGCTGCTTGTCGAGGAGACATACCCAGTCCCTGCCACTCAGCTTCTCCCAGACACAACGGTCCGCCAATTGAGGGCGCTCGCGGAGAAGTGTGCTCCAGTTTTTGCCGCTCAGCTTCTCCCAGACACAACAGTCCGCCAAGCGAGGTTGTTCGAGGAGAAGTGTACTCCAGTTGTTGCCATCCAGCTTCTCCCATGGACAGTAGCATGCAAACTGCGGCCGTTTGCAGAGAAGCAAGCTCCAGTCCCCGCCCCTCAGCTTCTCCCACGGACAACGCGTCGCGAACTGGGGTTGCTCGCGGAGGAGCTGGCTCCAATTTCCTCCGTGCAGCTTCTCCCATGAGCAACGGTCGGCCAATTGGGGCTGCCTGCTGAGGATACAATACCAAGAGTATCCGGTTAAGTATTCCGTGGGACAGAGGTCGGCAAACTGGGGCTGTGCTTCAAGTAAATTACCCCACGCCTCGATGCTCAACTTCTCCCACGCACAACGGTCTGCATGTTGCGGTTGCTTGCCAAGAAGATGTACCCAGTCCCAGCCGTCCAGCTTCTCCCAGGGACAATCTTCGGCGAGGCCGGGGTAGTTCCACAGGACGGACACCCAGAAATCTCCGTCCTCCGCCATGGCTTCGGGGAGATGGGCGCGGATTTTTTCGTGCTCATACAGGATCGCCCATTCGTCCTTGAGGAGAAGTCCGCCGCTGACGAAGGCGGCACCGATCGCATCCTCGAGTCCCGGCTCCGCCTTCGCCGTCTGCAATATCGCGGCCCTGTCGAGGCGGTGGATGCGGACGGGGTCCGTGGACTGGAAGATATTGTGGTGCTTGAGAATTTCGACCGCACGGGCGAACTTGCGTTCGTCCTGGTTGGGTGCGACGACGGTTTTCCAGAGGTACTTGAGGAAATACTGGGGAGCGCCGTCCGGGGAGAAGTACGACGCCACCTGGGCCAGCTTCACGCATTCGGGGCCGAGGGACATCTTCAGGAGTCGTTCGCGGGTCATGTTCCAAAGGACATCCGGCAGGTGCGTGCCTTCGGTTTCCTCGGCGACCGTGCCGAGGAGGTTCTCCTCCAGGGCCTTGGCCAGTTCCGCGTAGGAATCGCAGATGGTTTCGGCGTAGAGGTCGCCGATCAGCGCCGGCACGCGCCGCAGGTACAGCGCCCGGTAGCCGAGCAATTCCGCCACGCGCCCTGCCGCCGCGCGTTCCTCGGAAGCCACGTCGGTACGGTCCCCGAGCAGGAGCTCCATCGCGTCGTCCGGCGACAGGTCGCCGAGCGGGAACGGTACCGCCCAGTCCCCCGGACGGAGCATCACATCGCACACCCGCGCCGTCGCGACGACGTTCACGAGGACGCGCTCGGAGAAGCCCGACGGGAAGGCCTTCGCGAAGCCCCCGTCCCGCCCCAGGAGCGGCAGGCAGCCCTCGACGTTGTCGAGGACGAGGAGCATCGGCCCCGCGCTCCGCGCCTTCTTCAGCAAGGCGTCGCGGACCTTTGCGCCAGTAATGGATTCGGAGTCGTTGGATTCCTCCCCATCGGTCTTGTCGCTCTCGATTTCGAGGTAATCCCTGACCGAGATGCCGTTGTTCGGAACGCCGTCGAGAAGGCCAAGAAAAGCGTCGTCCCATGTCCTGCGGCGTTCCATGTCCACCTGAAATACCCCGCCGGGATACTGGACGCGGAGTTGCGAGGCATACTGTCGAACAAGCTCGGACTTGCCCGTCCCGCCCGCGCCCGTGATGACCGGGAGACGGCCGGCGGGGAACTTGCCGGGGACGGGTTCCAACAGTTCGTGCAGTCTGCGGAGTTCCTTCTCGCGACCCACGAAGACGGGGGCCGTCGGCGCGGATACGGTCGCATACAGCTCGACCGACTCGCCCGCGTAGCGTTCGAGCGAGAGGAGGAAGCCCAGCCGGAGCGCGTTTGCGTCGCCGAACTCGCAGGTGAAGTGCCCGAGCTTGGATACGAAATCGCTGCGGAAGGACTTGAACGTATCGTCCAGCGACTTCTCGGAGGCCTCGTCCAGCTCGCGGAAGAACACGTAGAAGCGCTTGGGATTCCGGCTGCCGTCCTTCACCCGCGCATGGATGTCCTCGATTTCCTTTCGTCCGAAGACGCGGTAGTTCGTGCCGTAGAGCACCAGTCCCATCTCGCTCGATTCTAGCACGCTATCCGCGTTCGCCGGATCGTAGAACCGCAGTTGCACCCGGATGTTCCGGTTGGCCTGCTCCAGGAGGTCGTTGACGTTGAGCACCGTGTCTGCGAACGCGTTCCGCTCCTCCGCCAGTTCTTCGTCAGCCGCGAGGAAGGCCGTGATCCGGCGGACGTACTTGTCCGACGGCGCCTCCCGCAAATCCATCCCCGCCACCCGCTCGACGAACTCCAGGAACGCCGCCCGCAGCTCCTCCCGGCCGGACCAGGTGCCGTAGCCGTCTGGCGGCAGGGACTCACGCAACCGCGCCGCGTCGGAACCGGGCTTGCCGTCGTCCGCGAAGAGGATCGCGTGCGCCTTGAGCCGCGTCGTCCCCGCCCGCTCCATCGCAAGCGCCTTGTCCAGCTCCTCGCGGGTGTACATCCCGGCGACGTCCCGGAAGAGCACGAACGCCGCGTCGCAGTCGTACATCTCGTCGAGATACCGGTCCTCCGTGCGCCCCTCCGTCATCTTGGGGTCCACGTACTCCCACTTTGCCAGCCGCACCCGCAGCCCCCGCGCCGTGAACGCCTCCTCCTGCTCCAGCACAAGGAACGCCAGCTCGTTCCGCTCCCGCTCCAGCTCTTTCGACGATGCCACGAATATGCGGATGTCCTTCATCTTGGGCTTGGACACTGCATCTTCTTTCATCGGGACTCCTTGTTTGGGTGCATCCTGCCACATCCCCGCGATTCCGCCAAGGCGCGGGACAACGTCCCCCCGGATTCTGGAATCAACTCGCACAACTTGAAATAACGCTCCGGCAACTCCCCATCCCGTCCGTTCAACCAAACGGGCAGCAGCAAACCGCCTTCTGCCGCCACTCCGGTCGCGCCGGGCGCATGCCATGCTCCAGGCAACGGCGCATCTCATCGCGCGCGTCTTCCCCGAAGACCACGACGTCGGGCTCCAGCTCCAGCATGAGCATGTAAAACAGTTCGGGCCGCACGAAGCCCCCGAACAAGTCCCCGTAATCCCCGCCCAGCCTCCCCTTCAACACCTCCCAGGCCGGATCCGTGGACAAACCCGAAAACGCGTTCACGTGGATGGCCACGTTCGTCCGGTGCCCGGCGCGGTAACTGGCGTCGAACGCCTGGAGCACCGGCTCCATGCCGTCGAACCACCCGGAAGGGTGCCGCCCGAAATACCCGTCGCATTGTTCCCGCAGGAACCCCGCTGCCCCGGTCTCCGGCAGTTCCCGGAGCGCGAACGGGGCATCCGGCCCGGCCGCGAATTCGAGCGGCGACGGATTTACCCCCACCGTGACGATCCGCCGGTTGCCCGCCTTTTCGTACGCCGCGCTGTCCCCGAACCACGGGATGGGGAATGTGCCCCGCACGAACCGGCATTCCCGCCCACCGAGGAGGCATGATTGCTCCCTCTTTCCCCTGAAATCCTCGATGAAAGCATCGATCAATTTGTCGCTGACGGGCATGTCCTTTCCCTTGTTTGCGTCACCAGGGGGTCAGGCGCGGTTGCTCCGCTTGCCGTTTTCGCGGGTGTCCATCAGCTCGTAGCGGCGGTCGAGGCGGCAGAGCTCGCCGTAGAGGTCGTCGCGCATCCCGTCCAGTTCCGGCCGGTTCGCCGCGTACACCTGGCGGAACCACCCCTCGTCGTACCGCAGGTCGTATTCTTCCCCGCGTTCCTCCAGGAAGGAGCGGACCAGGCGCGTGAGCCGCCGGAAGGCCGGCATGGCATCGGCGTGCGCCCGGATGTCGTTCTCCATCGGCACCAGGTGGTCGATGGAGATGCCGGCCCATCCCCGCCGGGAACGCTCGACCACGACGCCCGTCCGGCAAGTGCGCGTATGCATGGCATGGGCGCCGCCCGCGACCTTCACCGTGAACCGCCCGTCCGCCAGCAGTGCCATGCCCGCGATGTCGCCGAGGAGGCAGATGTCCCCGTCCCCGGTCCCAATCCGGATGCCCATCCGGCCCAGGTCGGCCCGCATCAGCTCGGTCCAGCGCTTGTCGCCGTTCTCCGAAAAGATGCGGTTGAGCAGGCGCGCGGGGAAAAGGACCCCGTGCTCGCCGATGGCCGGATACCAGCGGGATTGGGTCTTCAACCTTGAGAGGAACTTGTTCATCAAGTCGCGCTTCCCCAGCGTTTCGACCACCGCATCCGGATTCGCCGGCGGCTCACCCGCGACGCTCTCCGGCGCCGCCGGCGGCTCCGCGAGAATCTCCGGCTCGGGCATGGCCTCCCGCTCCCAGGGGGCGGCCAGTTCGGCATTCTCGTTCCGGCCTTCCAGGAAGTTGGCAAGCTTCTTGAACGCGCTATAGCGGTTCTGCCAATTTTTCCTGTCCTTCCCCTGCGCCTGCCGCAACTGACTGTCGATGAAAATGCGGCACCGCCCGTACCCCCTCCCGTCATCTTTCCTTGGATAAGAGAACACGAATTTCTCGAACCATCCGGCACCGAGCTCGTTGTCGATTCCCTCTGCCACGTCGCGGACCCATGTCTTGTAACTGCTGACAGTCCTTTTGCCCAGCGCGCGTTCGGCCACTTCCATGGCGAACTCGCCGAATTCATCCAGCAGCAATTCAAAGGCGGAATTTTCTTTCGTTCCGCGTGTCCTGGAAGCCTTTGCCGTCGTCTTGTCCATGTGGGTCTCCTGTTTGGTTTTCGCGTATTATACCATGCCCTCAAATTTTGCTGAGGCCGGAGACAGAAAAAATCGAATTATTTTTCGCGCAGGAGAGAAGATTGGCTTTTGTACTGAAAGAACACGCGTGAAGATGTTTGGAAATGCGGAAAAACAGAAGGCGAAGGAGACAAAAAGAAGGGGCTTCAGGGAGTTCAGTGGACGGGGACGATGGGGGCAGGATTGCAGGGCGGTATTTGGAGAATGGAGCGTGCGCAAGCATTCGCCCCCCGCCGAGAGGGGGGTGCCGCCCGGCAGCAGGGATGTCCACGGGGAGTGTTTGCCGGGAGAATGGTAAGGGCGGCGGGGGGAGTACTGCGGGTGGCCGTCGATGCATGCGGCCACCAGCCGCCCTCCCGGGGGGCCATGGGGTTGTCAGGTGAAAACCTTGTCTTTTGCATGGTGCGGCTGGACGGTAGGGGCCGACCTCCGGGCGGCCCGCCATAAGCCATCCTTTCGCACGGCCCGCCCGGAGGTCGGGCCCTAGCGGCGGAAGCGCCCGACAAGAAATCGCATGGTTTTCTCTGACAACTCCCATGTCATTACACGCTTATCCCGATTTTTGTCGGGGTAGTTTATCCCGACAATGCGAAGAGGCGCGTCTGCATTGGTCGGATTTTTTCTCCCGCCCCCCTCGGAAAGGGGGGGGACTTTTTCCGTGGAGGCCGTTTTGAGCCT
>JAEEGL013547670.1_pt1 | contig 45490 bp, 22 predicted proteins | sample 9134231 | NCBI WGS metagenome assembly JAEEGL01 (sample SAMN16246548, study PRJNA631951) | gut metagenome | biome: gut microbiome; feature: rumen; material: fiber-attached | host: Bos | place: Iran: Karaj | collected 2018-10 | reverse complement strand
TGTTGGTGCTGCCGGTAATGGTACCACCGCGATTGTTGCCGACCAGGCCGCCAAGGGTCATGTAGCTATCGATGGCAGAAGCAGGAGTCCAGGTAATGGACCCACTTGCAATACAGTTCTGAAGGCCGGGAACGTCATCGACCTCCAGGGAAGGAGTAATCTGCTTTGCGAAAATCCCCCAGTGCTGACCAGTTTCGGTAGTGCTGATTGTAGAATTCAGTGTAAGGTTCTTCACCACGCCCTGCAGGTTGTCGAACATGGGCTTGGTGAGGCCGCTGAGGGTCTTGCCGTTGCCGTCGAAGATGCCCTTGTAGTCCTCGATAGAGGAGAAACTTCCTGCGATGGAAGAAAGGTCGATGCTCGCAGCAGAAGGTGTCAGACGTGCGTTAAGCGTCTTGTTGCCACCTGCAACCGCGTTCACGAACTCCTGGAAGGTCGCGGCATTCCGAATCTGCTTGAGGTTGTTTTCCTTGGCAGGAATGTATACCACATTGTCGAACTCGATGACCTTGCCGGGAGCAAGGGTATTGGAACTGCCGTCCAGCACCGTCACGTTCATATGGCCGGAATCGTTGTCCACAATTTCCAGCGCAATACCGCCCGCATAAGTGCCGGCAGGAACTGCCACATAGAACTCGAACGGGGTGTCGCTGAGCTGAATGTGCCCGCCGAAGTTATAATTAATCGCTCCGCCAGCGGAAGCAGGGGTAAGCGTACCGTTCAGGATATCCGCAGTAGCGCCGATGGTGAAAGTTCCGGAAAGGGACTGGGAAACGTCGACAGCCGTAAGGGTAACGGAATCAATCTTCTTGGAGCCGGTGAAGGAGAACTTCAAAAGCGCTCCTACGTGGCTGAAGGTGATGTTGCCGGAAAGGTCTGTCACCGAAGCATACATCGGCATGGCGGCAGGGTCAAATCCGCCCTCAACATAACTCTGGGTTGCGGGGAAAGTGACCTGATTTGACTGGCCCGCCACACCAAGATAAAGGAAATTGTAAGGAGTGCTGAATGTTTTGCTGTGCCCCTGATCATCTTTCCCAGCATAAAAAGTTGCAGTTGCAGAGGCGTTGCCGCTTGCAGGGGTGAAACTCTGGGCGGCAACGCCGTTGAGGGTAATGACGTCCCCTGAACTCCAAAGGACAGGATAGGAGTTGCCGGTTTTAGCGCCAAGCGTTGTCTTGACGTCCGGGCACTCCGGAACGGAGAGTTGAACCGTTATTTCACACTCTCCCTTGGTCTGGTCTGTTGCGACCACTTCATTTGCATCCGGATCTGCGATCTCCTTGGCGCAGCCCGCTACTAAAACTGTCAGTGCAATGACTGAGAAAACTGTATATATTTTTTTCATAAGGCAATTAGTCAAGTGTGATGTAACTTACTACAGGAAGATGATCGGAAGGAGAGCAGGTTACTGCGTCCTCTCCGGAACCGAACTCATAGACGTTGCGCACCGTTCTGTAGGACTGGGCCGTGCAGGCTCCGTGGGTCATGATATGGTCGATACGGCGCTCGGGGTGATTCTTCGTAAACTGTAGAATCGAATACAGATAAGTATCACCTGTGCCGGACTGCGTCCCTGAATAGGTATTGTAGAATGCCGCCAGATTGCCGGCTGCACTTACTGCCTCATAGGCGTCAGTCCAGTAGACCTTGAGCTTATTATAGCCAGCCTGGTTGTTATGTCCTGGAGCGGAGTTCATATCACCAACAAGAATCTGGGGATATGAACCTGCCTTTGCCGTAGCGAAGGCATTGACGCCGCCGGACATATTGGTGTTGCTGGTACCGCTGCCACCATCCTGCCCATAGGTAGGAAGCTGGGTTACGAAGAAATAGAACACCTTATTGGAAACCTTGTGGGTGAACTTAGCCCAAACGACAAAGCGGTTAGGGTCGCCGGAATTGGTTGCGCTTGATGTAGAGTATGACTCGCTGTTGTAACGCAGCCACGCCTTGCCGGATTCGTTGCAAGTAAGAACAGATGACTTGTATGCAAAGCCGTTGCAATAGTGATAATTGCCGGATTCAGAGCCGGGGAAGTTGAGCTTCCAGGTATAGGAAGCGCCCTGGGCTGCGGCTATATCCTCCAGGGAATAAGCCTGGCCCGAAGCATACATATTGTCGCCGATTTCATTGAAACCGATCAAGTCAGCCGCCGTATTGTAGATCGCCAGGCCAAGAGCTGTCTGCATCGCGGTGCAGTCCTTGACTATAGCATTTGCGGGACGGGCGATTTTACCGTTGCTGTCTCCGGTTGTTGCCGCAGCCGGACGGTTATCATCATCCAGCCTCATCACATTGTAAGTTGCCACCGTGATGCCAGGAGCTTCGGCGGTGGGTTCACCACCCGCTTCAGCAGTGAGGCTGTTGATTTCGACGAGGTTCTCCGTGCGACCGGCCGCAAAAGACTTGCTTTCAAATGTCACAAGGGCATTGCTCGCGAGCGTTTTCCCGCTGCCCCAGAACTTCAGGCGCATAAAGGCGCCATCGGCCTGGTACACCAGAGCCTCGATACCGGAGGCATAAGTCTGAGCGGGAAGAGCCACGTAGACATACGTGTCCGTATTGCTGAGGGTAAGGCCGGAGCCGAAGCTGTAGGTGAGCGTTCCGGCGGTGGCGTTCTCGTCAGTAAACGCGCCCGTTTCGAAGTTGGTAATGGTGAAACTGCCGTAGAGCTTCTCGGAGCCCAGGCTGTTCAACTCAATCCTGTCCAGCGTCGCACTGCCGTTTAGGGCAAAGCGGATAATGCCGCAGAAGTTCTTCAGCGAAGTGCTGTACTTGCCGTTTCTGAGCGTCGCCATGCCGTAAGTGGCCGCCGCGGAGCCGTCGAAGCTATTCGCCACATAGTTCTGCGTGGCGGGCAGTGTGAGCACATTCGTCGAGGAATTGCCGGGATAGAGCACCCGGTAAGGGGCCGAGGGCGAACCGCTCACGGTGAATTCGACGACGCTTTCCCCATCGTCCGCAGCGGATACCGCTTCGGAGAGGTTGCCGTTCACGGAAATCTTGTCGCCGGCCTTCCAGAGGATTTTGACTTCCTCATTAACGGCACCCACCGTGCCCAGCGCCGTCTTGCTGACCTGCGTATCGTCGGGCAGACCGGCGCTCAGGATAAATACGCCCTCCGGCTGTGCGGGCACAGGGTCGGATTTACAGGCGCATAGGAGACCTCCCGTAAGGGCGAGGAGGAGTCCATATTTCAACATATTTTTCATCATAATCGTTCCCTCCATCCCTTAATCGGAATCCGGGTCAAACTCTCCTGAGATAATCAGGTACTTTTCGACAGAAGTCTGACAAAGAGACTGTTCCGTGAGCAGTGGCACTTGCTCTGCCACAGGGGTTTTGTATTCTTTTTTCATATAGCAAATATTATATTACCAGGCAGCAACCACGATTCTTGCTTCTGCAATAGCGGTAGGCACATCGGAGGAAGAACCTGAACCGCCGGCAATGATACCAATGGTAACGTCGTCAATTGTGTTCACGGTATCATCGTTGGTGTCATCTTTCCTGACTGTGCCGGGAGCAATCGTACACGGTTTTGAAGACGGTTCTCTGAATGTAAAGGTGGAACCGGAATTCCTGGTGCAGCAGAAAAGACCTGTTGTGGTCTTATTGCCCCAAACCGTACCTGCGACTTTAAATCCATACATAGTAAATGATTTAGCACTTGTCGACTCGTAAGAGCCCAACAGACCGGCAGTGTAATTGTTCCCTTGAACCGAAGCTTCGTGCGTATCAATAATGGCCTTGGAATACCAATAATAATGAACGGCGGTATTATCTTTAGTTAGGCCAACAATTCCTGCAGCCCAGAGGCTACCCTTGTTGATAGTTGCCGTGACAGTGACATTACCAGTGTTCCTACAATTATTAAAGTTCAATTGTGCGTTACTGATCCATCCTCCACAACCGCCGACTTTTATATCAGTTGCAGTTTCGGATGTGCCTTTCTCGCCAGTGATCAAGATAGCTCCACTATTACGGGCGTATTTCGGCTTAATAGCGGTAGACGTCAGACCGACAATACCACCTACGCAAACAGCACCTCCATTCGCTTTGGAATTCCCGGAGCTTTCAGTAATTGCACCGCTGTTCGTACTATAAACGCTCGAAGAACCGGCCATATTGAAAACGCCTGCGGTATTCCTTCCCAATATACCTCCAAGAGCAACGAACTTGGCGTCCCCGGAATTTGAAATATCCCCGGAATTGGTGAATTTATAAACTGCGCTGTCTCCATAACCGGAAATCGTACAGCCAGAGCCCATATAACCAATGATACCTCCGATACTGTTCCCATTGTTTCCGTTGTATGCACCGGTGCTGGAAGACGTGCCGGAATTCGAGACGGTTCCACTATTGGAGTGGTTCTGGAAAGTGCCGTTCTTGTCGACATATCCGAACACGCCACCGATGCAGTTGCTATTTCCACTACCCGAATTTGAAACAGCACCGGTATTGGAGTTACTGCTATAGGTTCCGAAACGTATCCAGCCAATAATACCGCCCACACAGTTGTTGCTACTGCAATCCCCGGTATTGCTGACAGAACCATTGTTGGTGCAGTTAGATACGGTTAAATCACAAGAGGCGTCGGCTGAATTACCTGCCTGACCGATAATACCTCCCACAGAGATAGTCTTATTCCAGTCTGCATTGTTGCATACGTTTCCGTAATTCTCGCAGCCGGAAATACTGAACTGTGTGCCCCAGAAGGTTCCAAGTATACCGCCCACCATCAACTCTCCTTCACCGGTACTGACGGTTTCGTTGGTGACGCTGGCCTCGTTGGTACAATCAACTATGGAGGCACCGCTGTTTTCGGCCAGACCGATAAGACCTCCGATCCTGTGCTCCCCGACACTTGATGCTGAAGCATCGATACCTCCTGCGAAATTGAACGTAACGCTTCCCTTGGAAGTGCAGCCTTTCACAGTTCCGGAAAGGACTTTGGCCAAAATGCCGATATCCTGCTGGTCATCAGTAATGTTCAGAGTAGAATTGAGCGTAAGGTCTTTAACCGTACCCTTAAGATCATTGAACAGAGGCTTCGTAAGACCGGTGATGGTCTTGCCGTTGCCGTTGAGGGTGCCCTCATAATCCTCTATGGAGGAGAAGGCGGCGATGGTGGACGCGTCAAGGGTGATGTTTGCCGTCACCTTGGCATCAAGCGTCTTGTTGCCACCGGCCACAGCATCCACGAACGCCTGGAAGGTGGCGTTATCGTAGATCTTCATAACGGGGTCGTCAGCGAGTGCGGTAACCATCACCTTGACATCGCTGATGCTGAAGCGGTTCTTGGTATCAATATTTTCATAGGATCCAATAGCAAGACGGCAATCTGAATCTACCCCGGAAATGCTTACAGTCTTGGTTTCCCACTCCTTTACTTTCGTGATGCCAAGAGCGCTGCCGCCGGAGAGGGATGCGCCATCGTATTTCATATATTTGGCATCGGTGGTTTCGGTTATAGTGGGGTCGACTAATGAAAGGTTATTTTCTATAAAGACAGCAACATCATTAGTATTAGACTCGTGCTTTGTCGCAGTTACCGTCACTTCAATTGTGGCGAGTTTGCCAGCTGGAATGCCGGAAAGCGCAGGAGTCACCAAGTGAGTACGCGCACCACTTGCGGTGGTGGTAATTCGCAGATAAGCGTTTCTCAGATAAACTGCGCTATTACCGATAAATCCCCAGCCTTTGGACAGGCGACTGGTGCCAAGGTCTACACCGGTACCAAAGATTCGATTGCCAGTACCGTTGTAACTATCGAAACCACCAGTAGGACTTACACCGGAAGGAACATTCAGATTCTTAGGAGAAGGAATGAAGCCTGCCGCAACGGCAAACTCATCCGGCCCCCAGCCAATCTCAGAGAAGTCTTCCGCAAGGATTACATCACCGACTGCGGCGTTAGACACAGTGGTTGCATCCACAGGCTCGAAGGCCTCGGTGGTGGCGCTGACGGGATCAGAAACAGTTCCGTTATCCGTGTCTTCCACTTTGAGCCAGTAGGTGGTGGAAGGAGCGAGGCCGCCGAAGGAGAAGCAAGGGATCTTGCCATCCCAGCAGCTGGCACTGGCCTCAAAGTGATGGGAAACCACCAGGTTGGTGCAGGCAGCATCGCTATAGAGGGATGCGGTATAAGCCTTTGCAATATCGTCTGCGGCATCGCCGCCGTAAGTCCATCGGAAAGCTGCCGTGCTTGAAGACACGCTCTTGAGGCTAGCCGTAAGGGCAGGATCATCCAGGGCCTTGACGGTAATCTTGATGTCGCTCACATTCATACGGGCATTGTTGGCGGTAACGGAAGCATCGGCACCGAAGGCAATGCGGTTACCCTTCACCACATTGGAGAGAGTCACTTTGTAAGTGTGCCAGGCGGTCTCTTCCGGGAGCGTAATGTTCTGGATATTGGATGTGAGGTCGAGCGTATTGGTGGCATTATTATCAGCATCCGTATACTCCGTAAGCTCCTTCAGCGCATCGGTCTGGACGGCCACTACGGCGTTGGTGGTGGCGTATGAATTGCTGCTCGCGCTATAGTAGGCACTGGCGGTCACTTCTACCTCAACGGTTGCCAGTTTTCCGGCCGGAATGTTATCAAGGGCAGGCGTCACAATATGCGTCACTTTGCTCTGACCCACCAGTTTAATATAGCCGGGGTGGACATACATATGCGGGTTGGCGCCCTGTGCCCAGTGGGCCAGACGGCTGGCATCAACCGCATTCTGCTGGGGAGCAATCTGTTTCTCATTTGAGGTTGTGGCTGCCTGGAAGGAGTCCACATCCAATGTCACAAAGGAGCTTCCCTGCGCCGTGGTGGTGGGGAACCAGCCGGCGCCGTTACCAATCATGTCGCAGTCCCAGCGGAACTCGCTGAAGTCTTCGGCCAGAATCACCTCGCCCACGGCAGCGGGGGTGGAAGAAACTTCCACAACCGTGAACGCCGACGTGGTAACCGGAAGGACATTGCTCTCCACACTGGCGTCCGTATCAATCACCTTTACGTAGTAGGTAGTGCCGCCCGTGAGGCCGCTGATGCAGAAGCGGGGCGTACCGGTGCCCCAGCAGGCATTGCCGGCATTGACTGCGTAGCTATCTACCAGCGTAGCGCAGGCGTCGTCGGAGTATACTTCAATGGTGTAGGCATCGGCATTGGCATTGGCCGAATCGTCCCAGCAGATAACGGCCGTGGAACTGGTGATGCCTTCCGCGGAGATGCGGAGTCCATAGGAAGGCGTATAGGTGATCTGCGGAGACGAGTACATCTGGCCGGCGGCAAGCGCTTTGTCGGACGGGATGTTCCCGCTGAAGCTCATAAAGCCGTTGGCATCGTCGAACACATCCACCTCGAAACTTCCGCTCAGGCCCGAGGGCACGCAGATGAAGAATTCCGCGGGAAGATCGGCCGGACCCACCATCTCGACCACGTTGGAAACCGTCGCGGGCGTGAAGGTGCTGAAGTCCGTGGTGAACGAGCCGCTCAGGGCCGAACCGGCCGCGGCAGTGAGCTTAATGCTGCTGATGGTCTCGGAACCGGTGAGGCTCAGGTGAATGATGCTCACGCAGGGATTGAGGGCCACCACGCCGGCGCTGGTGCTCTTACCGCCCATAATGTATGCCTCGGGGTCGTAGGAACCGGCGACATAATTCTGCTGGGCGGGCACGGTGAGCGTCGCGCTGCCGGCGCTGTAACCTGAGACGGCCGTTGCGGGGTAGGCGGCATAGTAAGGCGTGGAAACGCCGGGATCGAACGTGAAGTCCGCGGTGGCCTGCCCGTTGGCCGATGCGTCAAGGGCGAGGGAAGTGACGCCGTTCACGCTAATCTGGTCGCCTTCCTTCCAATAGTTGGGATAGGCGCTGCCTTCCTTGGCGCCCAGAGCCGTCTTGGTGGGCTCCAGCGTGGCGCGGAGGGTGGTGGGAACACCGGGGTCGATGGCTTCCTCTTTAATTCCTTTGGAACAGGAAACAGTTGCCAATATGCTGATGATTGCAACTGAGATAATTGTAGTCTTTTTCATAAGGCAGAGCTGTTTAAAGAATGGTCCAATCAATGACATCCGTGTTGTCCTGGATAGGGTCGAGGTTACCGCTTGTGCACAGCGGCATACACTCGCAAACAGTGATTGGCGCGCACTCCGGCGCAGTGTAGCATTGTTTGGTGTTCATAATCATATGGTTTATTTAATTCAATTCAAGGATCTCTATGGTCATATCGGAAATAAGCATCATATTGCTGTCGGCGGCAGCGGTTTCGCTGGTGGGGCCGAAGATGATACGGTCTCCCTGAACCACGCCGTCAAGGACGACCTCGAACTCCTCAAGGTTGCTGATGCCGCCGTTGAAAGTGATGGTCTTCACGTTGCTGGTGAGATCCACCTTGTTCTTGTTGGTCTGGTTGCTATGGGAAATCTCATAGAACGATCCTCCGTGCTGTACCGCAAAGGCAGCCTCGCCTCCGGAAGCCTTGCCGGCGGCGTGAATGGTGACCTTCAGTTTGGCGCTCATTCCGTCCGGGATGCTGGTGAGCTGCGGCGTGAGGATATGGGTTCCGTAGCTCTTGGTACTCAGGAAGAGATATCCGGGGCCGATGTAGATACGGGCATACTGACCCTGGGCCCACTTGGCAAGCCGGCATCCGGATTCCTTCTTGGCAACGGCCTGCGCCGTGAGACTTCTCTGGGCATACTGCCCCGTGGTTTTCACAAAGACTGCGGCGTCGCGGCTTGTAAAGCTCTTCTTGGTATCCGTGTTATACGCCACGCTGGAAGTAGCGACGTCGTAACCGGCGGCCTTGGTGATTTCATCGGCGCCCCAGCACATCTGGCCGAAGTCTTCCGCCAGGATGATGTCTCCCACGGAAGCGGGATCGGCCGATACCATCACGATGTTGAAGGCGTCGGTGGTGGCGGGAATGAGCGGGGAATCTATCGCGAGCGGGTCGTCGGTCTGGGCCACCTTGAACCAGTAGTTCGTTCCGGGAGCAAGGCCGGATAACACGAATCTGGGCTGTTCGCCCTTCCAGCAGCCGTCACCGGCAGGAATGCTGAAGGAAGCCTCGAGATCCGTGCCGTCCTCGTCCTTATATAAATATAGGGTATAAGGCGCTGCGACATCGTCATCTTCCGAGACGCCCTTTGTCCAGGTAAAGGTAAGGGTGGATGAGGAAGACCCGGCGAACTGGGCCGTGATGGCATAGATCTTATCGATCTTGAGCCGGGCGATTTCCGTCTTTTCCGCCTGGCAGGGGAGGCTCAGGCTGACTTTGCTGGAAACGCCGGTCAAGGAACCGGTTGTGACCGTGTACTCCCCGGAGGCCTTCTCAAGGGTGAAATCCGTGGTGTTGCTCAGTTCCAGGACATAGTCATCGGCCGGAATGACGGCGGGACCCATCGCCCCCTCATAGAGGACGTTAAGGGTATAAGTGCCGTCTTTCTGTACGATCGCAGGTGTGCCGGCGGGCGTGTAAAGCCCGTCATTCACGCGGATGCCGTTGAGGATGGTGCTGCGAATAGGGATCTTGCAGCCCTGGTTGTCCTCGGTGACCACCTTCAGGAAGGTCTGTCCGTCGTAGACGTAGGCCGGGTCGCTGCTGGCCGATGCCTTCAGGGTGAGGGTGCCGTCCTCGGAAATGGAAGCGACCGCTTCATCCTCCACGCTCCAGGTATAGGTGTGGATCTTTTCGTCGGAAGGCTCCACCTGGAGCTTCTCCACCATACCGGGATAGCCGTAGAAGGCGTTCAGCAGCTGGCCCATTTCATCTTTGATGGACACGCTGTAATTGATGGGCGGATTCACGCTCACCAGGCAGGCGGCTTTCTGGTATCCGTCGGAGGATGTCGCCACCACATAGGTGACGCCCAGGGCCTTGCCGGTGATGGTGCCATTTTCCACAGAGGCATATTCCTCGTCGATCACGCTCCACGTCACGCCCATCCCCAGCGATTCGGGGAGAACCTTGGCGGTAATCGTGGCGCTCTGACCGACCTCAATGTCCACTTTATCCATACTCAGCACCACGCTTGTCGAGATCCCGTTTCCCTGGTTGGCATTGGGGTCGCAGGCGACAAAGAGCACCGGCAGGATGAGAATTGCTATAGTGATGATTCTTTTCATAGTCTACTTGTTGTAGCGAACCGCGAAATAATCCATAGTGTTGTAGCCGCTGTTGTTGGCGATGGTGCTGTCGTCGTAGGAATCCACCGCCTTGGCGGCCGCCTTGTTTCTGGTGGGCATCAGGCGGATGCTCACGCGTTCCCTCCCCAGAATCTCCGTGGGAAGCGGGAAGTCATAGACGCGGGTACCCAGCGTCTGCCAGTCGTTCTGGGTGGCCCAGATAGCCACGTCCGGCACGACGAATTCGCCAATGTCGAACCATTCGGAATCGGTATCCGGCGAGCAGTCGTACGTAGTGAGCGAGTACTGGGCTTTCCAGTAGCGCGGCGAACGGGCCTGCTGGGAATTGTTGTACATCGCAAACTGCACGGAAACCCTGTCGGAGACAATCCCGGCGGTACTGAACACCACCAGCCAGCAGTAACCGCGGCCGTTGGAGGAATCCCACCAGTACTTGTTGGACCAGCTGAGCTTGATGCTGTCCTTGAACCAGCCCTTTCCGTCCGTGTTCTGCGCGGATTCGGTGCCGTTAGTCACCCAGGGTTCATAGATGCCGCCGCCGTCCAGCTCGATGCCGGCGCCTTCGGCATATTTACCCTTCCTGCTGCTTCCGCATTTGCCGATGTAGAAGTAAGAGGGGGAGAAATTGCTCACCGAGCCGTAAGTATGGCAGAGTTCGCCGTTCCCCTTGGTGGCCAGGATGGCGTCGGGGAGCAGAGGATGCTCGAATTCGCCCGGGAATTTGGCATAACGGAATTCGGTGATGATTTCGGAGAAATTGTCGGCGAAATCCTGCCTCAGGTCAATCTCCTTACGGGTGAGGTGGCGCAGCTGATAGCGGCCGATGTTGCCGTCTTTCTCGAAGCTCTTGTAGACCTCGTGCACCACGATGCCGGTGATGTCGCCGCTGCCGTAAGGCAGGGTTTCACCGTCGCGGCGGTAGGGGCAGGTCATATTGGTGAACATATACATACTGCCGCCCTGGATGTCGCGGATGAGGATGGGATACTTCGCCAGGCGGTGGTAATTGCACAGCGAGGTATAGCCTTCGTTCACGGGCGTGAACGGGCCCTTGCGCATCGCAATCTCGCAGTCCTTGATGGTGACGAGGGTGTTGATGTCGTCGTCCGTTAGTTCGTTAATGCTCTTCTCCTTCCAGGGCATCGTAAGCGTACCGTCGGCGCTGGCGAGGATGTTGTCGGAGCTCACGCCCTCGATGGTGTAGCACACCGGTTCGCCGGCGGTTTTGCTGATGACGGCTCCGCCCACGTTCAGGCTGATGCGGCTGTAACGGGTGAATTCGTTCTTCGATTCATCCGTGGTGATGAGCCGGAAACCGTTGAGACCGTCGGCGCTCTCCAGATAGGCGGTGCGGTCTGTAAGGGTATAGTCGATGACACCGGTGCCCTGCTGGTAATCGTCCACCTGCGCGTCGCCGGCATTGCGGCCTTCGGTGGTACTGACGATGTAGCCCTCGATAATAGCGTCTTCCGGGAGGGTGTAACCGCTCACGGTGGCCACGTTATGAAGGTCTTCCGGGGTGAGCACCGTGCCGATGTAATTGTCCTGGCGGGCCTGGACCACGCCGATCGTCACCTCCTGCTTCATATCCCATCCGTCCACGTAGCTGAGGACGATGTTGGCGCGGCGCATATAGTTCCTGTCGGGATTATCGGTGGTCTTGAACGTGAAAGCGGTGGAAGTGAGCAGGCAGTCCGAAATCCACTCATCGTCTCCGGAGAGACGGACCTCGACCTTAATTTTGTCCAGCGGAACGTTGATGTCCGCGGCAACGGAATTCGAGGCGCCGGTACCGTTGTACACCACCATCGACCCGGCGGCGACGAAGAATTTCTCCTCCACTTCGCCATTCTGGAACACCGAAACGGTGTCTTTCCGGGTGTCGCTTTTGAACAGGATGTCCGCACGGCGCTTAAATCCGCCGTTGGGAAGGACGTGGACCGGCAGCTCTCCGTCTTTGTCGGCGAAGGCGCCGGATTCCATCTGGAGCCACTCCCCATCGGCCTCGTCAATCAGGGACACGGAGCCGGCTTTGTTCGAGAGGTAGGGAATGCTTATATCGCCGCCTTCCTTACCCACATGGTAGTCGTGTTCCGCCATCCCCAGTTCGTCGGGGGCGATAACCTCGTGGTAGTTCTTGTCGCAGCCCGTGAGGCACAGTCCCAGTGCCAAAGCTACTGTTGCAAGTATCGTTGTCTTTTTCATACGCTATTGGGCTTGGTTCACGGGAATGGTATCGGAATAAACGGAATCGCCTTCGGTGGAATCATAGGAACCGGCGTCGGTGTGGGTAAGCCTCATATTGGCCGTCCGGGGTGCGCCCGTGTTGTTGGGCAGAATCTCCACCACGATATTGTCGGCCTCCACGCTCTTAAGAACGATCCAGGGAGTTTCCGGCTCCTCGCCTTCGGGATAGGTAAGGGTGAGATACATCTCGTCCAGGAGGAGCCCGAGATTGGTCTGGAACGGAATCACCTGAACAACTCCGGCGGCCGGGGCGTTGATCTCGTTCACGTCAAGATCCAGCCGGCAATCGGCATCGGACATCGCAGCGCTCTGGTACATATTCAGGGTACGGGTCTGGTCCCCTGCCTTGAACACCAGGATCACGCGGCGAGCCCGGGCATAGTTGGTCTCGAAATCAAACACCAGATAACCGGACTTGTATCCGCCGAAGCGGTCGATGGAAGCCCAGTCCACCTGACGGTCCATCTCCACGGTCCAGGAGGTGTTGGAGAACACCGCCACCTGGGTGCTGCCGCCGTCCTTGGAAAGGACGTTGTACTTGGACAGAAGCCCCAGCGTCTGGTCGTATTCGGCCTTCTTGGCGCAGGACAGCGCGGCAAGGAGTACCATTACATATAATAGAATCTTCTTCATAATCCCTATTTTCCTGTGAGGTTGTATTTGTCATACTCCGGATTCGAGAGGATGCCGCCGGAACGGACGCACTGGATATCCGGAATGGGATAGTATTCGTGGCAGGGACGGATGTTCTCCTGAACCAGGCCGTAGAGATTGTAGGCCATCACCTGGTCGTACCAGATGCCCCAGCGCACGAGGTCGAACTTGCGGCCCCATTCGCCGAAGAGCTCGCGGCCGCGCTCGTCGCGGATTTCACCGCGGAGCTTCACCGCACCGTAGAAGTTATAAGGCTCTATCTCGGCCCGGCTGCGGACCATATTCAGGTACTCGATGGACTTGTTGTAGTCGCCTTTCTCGCACCAGGCCTCCGCCAGCAGCAGCAGGGCGTCGGCATAGCGGAAAATCTTGTAGTTGTTGCTGTCGTGGTTTTTATACACGCCGAAGCACCAGAACTTCGGGCCCATCCACTCGCGGGTTTTGAATTTCACGCCGTTCCATTCGGTGGCGATATTGAACGCGCGGCGGATATCACCCTGACCGGTGGGGGCCACGTTTCTCTTCATATAATTTGAAGGTCTCAGCGGGGTATAGCAGGTGGCCTGGTCCCCCACTTCGGGAATGCTTACCCCGTCATAGATGTCCGTTCCCGTGGTCTTTGGACTGGGCAGCACCACCGCCGAAAGACCCAGGCTGTTGGACGGCGTATAATCGATGCCACCCTCTTCCCATTCGTGGTTGATTTCGAAAATGGATTCGGGCGTGTTCTTGAAGCGGAAGCATACATCCGAATAAGGATACTGGCTCAGGTCTCCGTAAATGGCCTGGAGATGCTCGCAGGCATAGATAACGTCGTCCCAGTCCTTGTTCCAGGCAGCCATCTTGGCAATGAGCATCCAGCCCATCGCGGCCCCGCAGTTGTTCATCTTCTGGTCGTGGGTGCGCACCTGCGGAAGAGTAGGGACGTATAGCTTGAGCTCTTCGATGAGCGTCCGGCGGGTTTCCACCGCGCTCATCCTTCCCAGCCGCGCGATGCGGTTCATAATGTCGTCGTCCTCCACATAATCCTCGTAGAAGGGGACGTCGCCGAAGAAACTTGTGAGGACGTAATAATAATAGGAAAGCAGGATGCGCGTCTCCACCGCGTAAGGCGCCTTCACGTTATCTTCCAGCGTGGAGCGGTCGATGCCGGCCAGGGTGCTCAGGCAATAGCGGATTCCGAACCAGCACTGCTGCCACACGACGGTACCGGCACCCGGGCTGGCGGGATTGATGTCCATCCTGCCGTCTTTCTGGGAGTTACCGTCCGTAGAGGCCAGATCCGTCGTACCTTCAATGGCGATGTAATAGCGAAAATCGTGAAAATTGTTCAGGGGATCGTAGCACCCGTTCACCGCGGCGCGCACCTGGACTTCCGTGTTGAAGAACTGGTACGGGCTCACAATGGCCGAGGGATCTTCCTGAAGCGAGCAGGATGCCATCAGAAGCAGGCCTGCAAGGATAGTTATATAGTTTTTCATACGGCGCATCAGTATTTGACTTGGGCGGTGAACACAATGCGGAGCGGTTTCGGATAGGCCGAAACGTCGTATCCGTTTACACCTCCGGACGAGACATCCGGGTCGAAGCCATTATAGTTCGTCCACAGATACAGGTTTTCTCCGGAGAGGGAGAGTTCCAGTTCGCGGAACAATTTGCTCTTGAGGTTGAAACGGTAGCCGATGCTTACGTTCTTCAGCCGGAGATAAGAGGCATCGTGGATAATGAAGGAACTGGGCACGGCATCGCTGTCGAAGATGCCGGCACGGGGAAGGTTCGAATTGGGATTCTTCTCCGGATGCCAGGCGTTCACCATATAGGCGAACTGGTTGGTGCGGCGGGAGCCGGCCATATACAACTCCGGATAGTTCAGAACCTTTCCGCCAATCTGATAGGACAGGTAAATGCCGATGGACAGGCCCTTGATGCGGAACGTATTCTGAAGGCCGCCGGAAACGATGGGGTCCGGGGAACCCAGGAACACGATGTCGCTGGCGTTCAGGGTACCGTCGTGGTTCTGGTCGATGTAGATGGGATAGCCCAGTTTTTTGGAGGACGCCTCATTGACATAGGAGTGCGTGATATTGTTGCGCTCGATCTCTTCCTGGTTGTGCCACACACCGGCATACTGGAAGCCCCAGAAGGCGTTTACGGGATAACCCACCTTGTAACCGACAATCATATAACCGCGGGTGGGCGCCGTCCTGGACGACACCTCGGTTTCCGCACCGATATCGTTCACCACGGAACTGTTGTGCGAAATCGTAAAGGCGGTGCTCCAGGAGAAGTTGCGCTTCACCACATTGCGCGAATCTATCGAGAAATCGATACCCTGGGAAGTGGTGCGGCCGATATTCTGGTATTTGTTGTCGTAGCCGGTGTGCTGGGGAATCTTCACCGTGAGCAGGAGGTCCGTGGTAACGGCCCGGTAGGCTTCCAGGCTGGCACTGAGACGGTTGTTGAAGAACGCGGCGTCCAGGGCGATGTTCCCCTCCGTGGTGGTTTCCCAGGTGAGGTTCGGGGCGGCGATGCGGGCCTGCCAGTACTCCTGGGAATAGCTTCCGTTGAAAGGATAGCCGCCGGAGCCGCCATCCATACGGGCCAGGGAACGGTAGGCCTTGTTGATGTCGTTACCCGACTGTCCCAGGCTCACCTTGAGGGAAAGGTCGTCCAGCCACTCGGCGCGGAGCCAGGGCTCACTGGAAATCTTCCATTTGAAGGCGCCCGAAGGGAAGAAGCCCCATTTGTGATTGGCCGCAAAGTTGGAAGCGCCGTCCAGACGCCCGGTGAGGGTGAGATAGTAACGTTTCCTGTAATTGTAATTGGCACGGGCGAAGAAGGCCATCTTGTCCTTGACGGTCTCGTCGGTACCGGCTCCATAGCTGGACTTGTCCTGCACGGCGGACATATTGTTCCACTTCATCGCGTCTACCACGTAACCTTCGCCCTCGAGGTTGAAGGAGTGACTGGTGAAATGCTTGAAAGTCTGGCCAGCCGTAACGTCCATATGATGGCGCCCCCATTCGCGGGAGTACTCAGCCGTCTGCTCGAAATAGAGGCTCTGCTCGCCGTAGTTTTCCCTTCTGGCATAGCCGCCCATAGCGTCCGTGCGGCTGGGAAGGGTGGACGGGCTGTATTTGTAGCGCTGACGATCGAAGAAATAGTAACTGACCTTGGTCTTGTACTTCAGAGGAGCAGCGAGCCTCACATTCGCGCCGGCCGTAATGGTGAGCATACTGCGGTCCGTATGGTCCGTGAGCTCTTTCAAACGCACCACCGCGTTGTCGATGTTGGTGGAGGTGTTGTTCATCGGGTTGTAGGAATCGCTGGGGTTGATCAGGGGAGAAAGATACTGCGCCCCGTAATAGATGCCGCCCGAGCCGATGGATGTGAGGTTGTTGTCCTGCGTCCTGTACTGGTAACGGAGGTTGGTGTAGAGGGTGAGCCACTTGAACACGTTGTTCGTCACATTGAGCGTGCCGGTATAGTTCTGCCGGCCGCTCTGCTGGAGGATACCCTGCTCATCGCCGTAACCGAGAGAAGCGTAGAACTTCTGCTTGCCGGCGAAACCGTTCATCGAAATCCAGTGGTGCTGGTAGGGCGCCACCCGGCTTACGTCGGCAATCCAGTCCGTGCCCGGTCCGTTGGTAAAGGGCGTCTTCACGGACAGTCCGCTGAGCGGGGTGTTGGCGTTGTACTTGGCGGTGTTCAGGCCGGCGTGCTGGAAATACTCGTTGCGGTAGATGCCGAACTGCTCCGAATTCATCAGGTCCAGGTTACGGGGAAGCATCGAGATACCGACGCTGGAATGGAGGGTGATGGCGATGTTCTGCGAGCCCTGGTTGGAATCCGTACTGCCCTTGGTGGTGATGATGATGACGCCGTTCGCGCCCCGCGCTCCGTAGATAGCGGTGGCCGATGCGTCCTTGAGCACCGAGATGGCCTCGATATCGGCCGGATTCACGTCGTTCAGCGAACCCACGGCGTCCATCACCCCGTCCACTACGATGAGCGGGTCATTGGAGGCGGTGATGGAACGCGTGCCGCGGATACGGATGACGGCATCCGAACCGGGTTCGCCGTCCGTGGACGTGATGACCATACCGGCCACACGGCCCTGAAGGGCCTGGTCGATGGAAAGGACAGGGTTATCCCGGATATCTCCCATTTTCACGTTGGTGACGGAACCGGTGAGGTCTTCCTTCTTCACGGCGCCGTAGCCGATCACCACCACGTCCTCCAGGACGGTGTTGGCATCCGGCATCAGCGTCACGTCGATGACTTTCGAGCTTTTCACGGGATAAACGGCATCCGTGTAGCCCAGATAGTGGAAGGAGATGTAGTCCTTATCCTTGCATTCGGTGGTGTAACGGCCCTTTGTGTCGGTGGTGACGGTGGAGGAGACCGGTCCGTTTTCCGAACCGCTCTTCACCACCACGATGGCGCCGGCGAGCACGTCCCCGTTCTCGTCGCGCACCACGCCGCTCACCTTGCGGGTCTGGGCGAAGGCTGGAAGCAGCACAAGCAGCGCCAGCATTGTAACTATAATCTTTTTCATCATTCCCAATCCGGTTCTTCGTCTTCAATGAAATCTTCGTCCTCGTACAGCTCCAGCATTTCGGCTTCGGTCACCAGATATGCGGCAAAGTTGTCGATGTGTACGTAGACCTGGTTGTCGTTCTCGGTGCTGAAGGTGAACGTGGTTTTGGCGCTCATCCGTTCACCGTTGCCCATCACAAGCAGGTATTTGAGGTTGTCCTTGTCCGGACCCGTGCCGAGGGGCACGTTGATCCTGTAGGTGGTGAGGCCCGTGGCGTGGAACTTGCCGCCGGAAACGGTGACGTCCAGTGTGATGTTCCTGCTCGGGAACTCGTTGTACGACTCCGCCCACACGTTGAAGGAAATGTAGTCGTAATAATCGGCGTTCAGCACCGGGTATTCCTGGGTGGTGTAGGTCTGCTTGCCGGTAATCGTCAGCACGCTGCCGGGCTCGTCGGTAAAGTCCTCCATAAAACGCCGGGAATAGCCCTGGCGGACGGTCATAAACTTACCGAAGCTGGCCTCCGGACAGGAGAAACTGAGCTTTCCGGCGCGGCGGCCCAGCGAATTGAGCGGCAGGAGCGACTTGGCGTCGTAGGTCACCACAATATGGCCGGGCTCCGTTTCTTCCACCGACTTGATGGTGAACCATTCCTGGTCCGGTTCATCCGGATCGATGAGGTACTTCCACTGGAGATCCACGTTGGAAAGCACGTGAATCTGCCCGTCCGTAACGCCTTCGAAGGGAACCTGAATGTCGTTCAGGAGTTTGTCCGGCGAGGCTTCGTAAACCTTGATGTAGTCGCTCCTGAGAGGCCTGTCGGGCTGGTCCTGCCCACAGGCGGCCAGGAGAAACGCCAAGGCTGCACAGAGAAGGATTTTCTTGTTCATATGGGGCTTATTTCATTTTTGAAATCTTGAAATCGGCCACGATGGGATAGTGGTCGGAGGGGATATAGAAGGAGGTCGTTTCCGATTTCACACGCTTTGTGTAGTCGTCTGTCTTGGTATATACCTCGGTGCAGGCTTTAAGCATCGGCTTGGAAACGTACATATAGTCGATTCTGAGGTTGCCGCAGGACGGGCAGAACATATCCGGATAGCATTCGCTCACCAGGTCGAAGAACGGCGAATGGAAAATCATATAGTCCTGGGTCTGGAAGCCCAGGGAGGCGTTGTTCCACTTGTAATTGAAGTTGTCTTTCCGGCTGTAGGAGTTGTAGTCCCCCGCCATGATCCAGAGTTCCTTGTCCGGGTTCTTGGTCTTGCGGACGGTGTGATCCAGGATGCAGGTGAGTTCCTTCACGCGGTGCTGCTCGCCTTCATACCTGGCCGCGCTGGCGTCCCGCTGGTCCTGCGGTACACCGTAGCCGTATTTACCGTGCTTGAGGTGCAGGGTGACGATGTTGAGCGGTTTCTCCACGCCTTCCACGCGCACCTGGAACCAGCCGCTGTAATTCACGATCACGGAGTCCGGCTTGTGCCCCTTGACGATCTTGATACTGTCGATGGGATAGCGGGACGTAATCACCTCCGGATAGTTGGTGAGGCCGTACGGCGTGGAAGTGGAGGGACGGCGGGGCGTCACGACGTGGTGCTCGTGGCCCCAGCGGGCGCAGAGTTCGCCCCAGTGTTCCGGGAGGTAACGCTCCTCGTTGGGCATATGCTCGTGGGTGCCGTCGTAGTAGATGGTGGCCCCTTCGTCGAAAATGCAGATGTCCGGCTTCCAGGAGTTGATCCATTCCACGAAAGCGTCGTAGTGGTCCGGCTGCCCGGCCCACATCCCGTTCTGGATGTTCCAGTAAAGAACCCTCAATGTCTTCTCACTGTTGTGCTCCGGTTTGCCGGAAGCGGGTGCCGCAGAGCCTCCCTTGATGGCCGCACAGCAGAGAACCGGGACGGTGAGAATGAAAGCTAAAGCAAACTGCTTCAAAATTTTGATTTTTCCTCGCATATCGCGCATATCTTTTGACACAAAGCTATAAAAAAAAATCCCGCACGGGAGGGTGCAGGAAAAATCGGGAAATCAGTTCGGTTTTTGGGAAAGCGTTATCTGTTAGTTATCAGCTAATTAAATAATTTTAGTATCCAATTTCGGGAAATTAAAATTTTTCATTTTGGGGCCTTACAACTCCAAAATGACCTTTTTGAACGCTTCCTCGGAGATGGCCAGCCGGGCCTTGAGCCCGGACCGGAGGTTGTATATGGTCTTCACGGAGCACTGCAGCATTTCCGCTATTTTCGTACTGTCTTCAATGCCCAGTTTGATGAGCGCGAGGATACGGAGTTCCGTAGAGAGGATCTCCGTTTTCTTGGGGACGATCTGTGCGTCCGGCTTGAGACAGGCGTTCACCGTCTTGATGAAATCCGGGAAGATATCCACGAAGGCCGTGTCGAAGTTGTGGAAGAGTTCCTTCCGCTCCTCCGACGCGACGTCCTCCAGCGGGCTGGTGAGCTCCAGGGCCTGCTCGATCTGGCCCTTTTTGAGCCGGGTATGCACCCGCATCCGGAAGACGTCAAGACGTTTGATGTAGGAAGAATAGAGCTGGAAAACGACGCCTATATAGTTTTTGGAGATGTTGTCCGACTGTTCCAGGTTGTCTTTGAGCCTGGCGATGTTGAGCCTGGACCGGTTGATGCTCACCAGGGCGAAAACCAGCGCGACGGCCAGAAGCGAGAGGAGGACAAGGGTGACGGATAGCTCGCGGTTCCTCTTCCGGATAAACTGTGCGTTGCGGTCGATGATCTTGATGGTAAGATCGGCCCCGTCAATCAGGCGCCTTCTGGAGCCCAGCCGCTGCAGGGAGGAGAAATAGTAGTCCGAGACCTTCTTGGCGGCATTGAGGTCGTTGTTGCTGATGAGCAGCGCCTCCACCCGCAGCAGGGACGCAATGTCCTGCTTGCTGTTGCGGACCTCGATGATCGCCGACTCCAGAAGGTCGTCAACGGCCTCCCCCGTGAGCTCGCGTTCATAATAGTACGCAATCATAAAACGGTCATACAGACAGGTGGCGTAGGGTGCGGAACAATGATCCTTGATGAGGGAAAGGCGGATGTCGTTGTACCGCATCGCCGTAGCGTAATCCCCCGCCCTGGCCGCTTTCCGTTCGATATTGTGGAGATAGAGCACGCTCGTGGTATCTCCCACCAGCAGCAGGGAATCCCTGTAAACGGCGTAGTTCTCGCGATACTTGTCCGCGAAATCGTCGGGGGCATTGAAATCCGAGTAGAGATTGTGGTAGAGCAGGGCCCAGGCGTTGAAATAACTCTCAAGGAGTCTTCCCGTCACGTCTTTCCGGGGCACGGAAACGAGGACGTCGCGCGCTTCGGTGTAGAATCCCGCTTCCGACATCAGCGCAGAGAGCATCAGGTCCGCCCTGATTTTCAGGGAATCCAGACCAGCCCCGGCGGCCACCTGCGAAGCCCGCTGCAAATAAATCAAAGTGGAGTCCACCACATAACTGGAGTACTCCCTGGCTATATTGTAATTCAGCAGGAAGCGCTCCTGATCCGTCTGCCCCGGCAGAGCGGACTTCATTTCCTCCAGCTTTCCCTCCTTCCTGGCGGCATACACATCCGTACTGTCCAGCGTGCTCAGGAGTTCTTTCACCAGCCCCCTGGTCCTGGCGGTATGCGGCATCTTGTATTCCCCGCGGTTGCAGGAAACGGCAAGCACCAGGGCCACTATATATAATAAAGGTCTCTTCATTTGAATTCCTTTACAAAATTAAGAAATTTTTTATTCCTGCGATATTTTTGCAGGCGGGAACAATTGAGCGGGTTTTTTCGTATATTTGTACAAACACTTAAAACTATGCGCAAGTATTTGTTCCTGCTGGCAGCGGCCTTCGCCGCTTTTGCCTGCACCAGTAAGGTCGAGGAACCTTCGGCCGAAGAATTTGCCCCTTACATCAAAGCCTTCACCGGCGGTATCGTGAGCCCGGGAACGCCCATCCGCGTGGAACTGGCGGAAGATGCCACCGCCCAGCCCGCAGAAGGCATCTTCACCCTGAAGCCCGCCATAAAGGGAACGGTGAAATGGGACGGCCCGCAGAGCGTTTCCTTCATCCCGGAGGAGGGCGCCCTCAAGGAAGGGCTGGTGTACCGCGTCACCTTCGGCCTTGGAAAAGTGCTGGAAGGCGCGCCGGAGAAATTCGTCTTCGGCATCACAACCAGAGGCTCGTCCGCTCAGGAGGCCGATTTCGGGGAAGAGCCGGACAACGGCCGGGCCTTCCGCGTGGTGAAGGTCTCCGACAAAGGCTCCCTGCTGGAAGTACAGTTGAACGGGGCCCCCGCCAACGCCGCCGTCAAGGGACTGGTGGAAGTGGAAGGCGTCTCCCGCAGCTACGTCCAGGTGCAGGACAACTCCATCCTCATCCACATCGAAGGCCGGCGCGAGAACGTGGAGCTCCGTCTGGACAGGAGCCTCAAGAGCGTGGACGGCGATATGCTGGGAGAGGACTTTGTGCGCAGCTTCAGCATCCAGGAGGAAAAACCCGCGGTGGAATTCCCCTTCACGGGCAGCATCCTTCCCGCCCAGCAGCAGTTCATCCTCCCCTTCCGCGCCGTGAACCTGGCCGCCGTGGAGGTGCGCATCGTCAAGATCTATGAGAAAAACATCCTGATGTATCTGCAGGACAACGACCTGGGCGGGGATTCCGCCCTCCGGCGCAGCGGCCGTCTGGTCTATAAGGCCGATATCCCCCTGGACGCCAGCAAGGACCTGCACACCTGGAACACGCACAGCCTGGATCTGAGCGGCCTGGTGAAGAAAGAGCCCGGCGCCATCTACCGCGTGCGCATCAGCTTCCGCCTGGACCAGAGCCTCTATGGCGGCAAGGAGGTCCTGCAGGGCCTGAATCCCGTGAGCGGGAAGCCCAGCAAGGCCGACGAATCCGTCTGGGACCAGACCGAACCCTATTACTGGGAGAATTATTACGACTGGGACGAATACAACTGGGATGAGTCCGACGATCCCACCACGCCCTCTTATTATATGGATTCCGACCGCTTCCCCGTGGTACAGCTGCTGGGCAGCGACCTGGGCCTGGTGGCCGAATGGGCCGGAACCGACAAGATTTGGGTGGCCGCCACGGACCTCATCAGCGCGAAGCCCGTCTCCGGCGCGAAGATCGAGGCGTATGACTTCCAGCTGCAGAGCGTGGGCAGCGGCAAGACCGATGGAAACGGCCTGGCCACCATCAACCTCAGCCACAAGCCTTTCGCCCTGGTGGCAAAGGCCGGCGGCAGCACCGCCTACCTTAAGCTGAGCGAACGGAACGAGCGTTCCCTGAGCCGCTTCGACGTAGGCGGCGAAGTGCTGCAGCGGGGCCTCAAGTCCTTCATCTACGGCGAGCGCGGCGTCTGGCGTCCCGGCGACACCCTCCACGTGAGCGCCATCATTATGGACAAGGGAAAATCCCTGCCGGAAGGCCATCCGGCCACCCTGGAGGTGTACACCCCCGCCGGCAGTTTCTATGCGAAATACACCCGCAAGGGCGTAGACGGCTTCTACAGCTTCGACGTCCCCACCAAGGCCGATGATCCCACCGGCTACTGGAACGCCTACCTCAAAGTGGGCGGCAGCAGCTTCCACAAAGTGCTGCATATTGAAACCATCAAGCCCAACCGGCTCAAGATCAACACGCAGTATCCCGCCGTGCTGGAAGGCGGCCGGAGTGTGAGTCTGCCGGTGGAAGCCGCCTGGCTCACGGGCGGCGTGGCGGGCAACCTCCCCGTGAACGCGCAGATTACGCTGCGGAAGGCATCGGGCGCCCCCTTCAAGGGCTTTGAGAAATACAGCTTCTATGCCCCGGACAACAACGTGGGCTCCCTGGAAGGCACGCTCTTCGAGGGCCGGCTGGATGCCGGCGGCCGCTTCGCCGCGCAGGTGCCCGTTCCCGGCGTGAACGGCGCTCCCGGCATGCTGCAGGCCTTCGTGGTCACCTCCGTCCAGGAACCGGGCGGAGACGAGAGCTTCACCACCGAAACCCTCCTCTACTCCCCTTACTCCACCTATGTGGGCATCCGCGTCCCGGATGGCGATTATCTGGAAACGGACAAGGACCAGGTCTTCCACCTGGCCGTGGTGAACGCCTCCGGCCAGCGCATCAAGGGCCATCAGGTAGAATATGCCGTCTATAAGACCGGCTGGTCCTGGTGGTGGGACGGCAGCGGCTCGGATCTGGACGCCTATGTGAACGGAAGCAGCGTGCAGCGTATTCTGGGCGGCACCCTCGTCGTAGGCGCGCAGGACGCTTCCTTCAGCTTCCGCGTGGACTATCCGGACTGGGGCCGATACCTGGTCGTAGCCCGCGACAAAGTCTCCGGCCACATCGCCGGAGCCACCTTCACGGTGGACTGGCCCGAATACCGTGGCCGTGCGAACCGGGGAGATCCCGAAGCCCTCACGCAGATCACCCTCTCGACGGATAAGCCGTCCTATCAGGTGGGCGAAAAGGCCACCGTCTACATCCCCGCCGCCCCGGGCGGACGCGCCCTGGTGAGCCTGGAGAACGCCGCCGGCGTCCTCAAACGGGAATGGGTTTCCGCTGGAAAACAGGATACCACCTGGAGCTTCACCGTCACGGATGAAATGGCCCCCAATATCTATGTGCACGTAACGCTCCTGCTGCCCTACATCGCATCGGAAGGCGACCTCCCGCTGCGTCTGTACGGCGTGCAGCGCGTGAAAGTGGAGAATCCAGCCTCGCACCTGAATCCCGTCATCCAGATGCCGGATGTCATCCATCCGGAAGAACCCTTCACGGTGAAAGTCTCGGAAAAGAACGGGAAAGCGATGACCTATACCCTGGCCATCGTGGACGAAGGTCTGCTGGATCTGACGGCCTTCAAGACCCCGGATCCCTGGAGCCGGATGTACCAGTGGGAAGCCCTGGGCGTACACACCTGGGACCTCTACGACCAGGTGATCGGCGCCTTCGGCGGGAAGTTCTCGCCGCTGGCCGCCATCGGCGGTGACCAGGAGGCCGTGCGCAACGCCCGCAAAGACAATCGATTCAATCCGGTAGTGCTCTACTGTGCACCGAAAACCCTCAAAAAAGGCACCGACTCCATCAAACTGCAGCTTCCGATGTACGTGGGCAGCGTGCGCGTGATGCTGGTGGCCGGTCACGACGGCGCCTTCGGCCAGGCCGAAAAGACCGTTCCCGTGCAGAACCCGCTGATGGTGGTGACCACCCTGCCGCGCGTGATGGGCAGCGCCGACAAAACATCGGCCGCCGTGAACGTCTTCGCAATGGAGGACGGCGTGAAGGAAGCCACCGTCACCGTGAAGGCCGATGGTCCCCTTTCCGGCGGCGGCAGCCAGACCGTCCAGTTCGACGGCAAGGGCGACCGCCTGGTGAGCTTCCCGCTGCAGGCCACCGGTGAAGGGATTTCCCACGTCACCGTCACGGCTACCGGCGGTGGCCACAAGGCCTCCGAGACCGTGGCGCTGGAAGTGCGCAACGCCAATCCCGAAATCACTTCCGTGGAGCGCTTTGTCCTGGAGAAGGGCGCATCCCGCAACATTTCCGGCAACACCCTCCAGCTGGCCACCTTCCCGGCCGTGGATGTGAGGGGGCTCTTCCTCAATATGAAGAACTACCCCTACAACTGCAGCGAACAGCTCAGTTCCCGGGGTCTCACCCTCCTGCATCTGCTGCCGCTGCTCGATGAGGCCGATGCCGCCGAGGCGAAGGCCATCCTCCCCGTCATCATCAGTTCCCTGTATGCGCGCCAGAACGCCGACGGCGGCTTCGCCTACTGGACCGGCGGCTCTTCCTCCACCTGGGTTTCCTCGATGGCCGGGCAGCTGCTCAGCGAGGCCGACAAAGCCGGCTTCGACGTGAACGACGGCGTGGTGAAAGCCTGGAAGAACTACCAGCAGAAGATGTCGCAGGTGTACCGCATCGCGGGGAGCAGTTTCTTCTCCCACACCGACGAAGCCTACCGCCTGTACACGCTGGCCATCGCCGGCGCACCGTACCTCTCCGGGATGAACCGGCTGCGGGAGGCGGAAGACATCGGCGACCAGGCCAGATGGATGCTCTCGGCCGCCTATGCCGTGAACGGAAAGGCGAGCCTGGCGGCAGCCCTGCTGGACAACAGCAAACGGGAATTCCCGGAATACGAGCCCTATAACATCACCTACGGGACGGCCCTGCGCGACCTCCTGGTAGCCATCGACGCCCTGGCCCTCAACGGAAGGGTGGCCGATGCCCTCGCGCTGGCGGAGGATCTGCCGGAGCGCGACTACTCCTCTCAGGAGAGCGCCTTCGCGGCCATCGCCCTGCACCACCTCTACGAGAAGACGGGTGACGCCGCCATCCGTGCCAAGGTGGGCGGACGCGAGGTAGGATCGGCCCACTCCATCGTGAGCGTGCCGCTTTCCGGTGCCACTTCCGTACAGAACACCTCCGACGGACGCGTTTACGCGACGCTCCTAAGCGTCTCCCGCGAAGCCGTGAAGAAGGCCGCTTCCAACGGCATTTCCCTACAGGTGCGCTATACCGATGAACACGGCGCCGCCGTGAATCCCGCTTCCCTGAAACAGGGCACGCGCATCCGCGCCAGCATCAAGGTCACCGGCCACGCCGTGCGTTCGCTGGAAAACCTGGCCCTGGATATGGGCATCCCCGCCGGCTGGGAAATCGTGAACGAACGCCTCACGGGCGCAGCGTCCGAGGATTCCTACGACTATAAGGACATCCGCGACGACCGCGTGCTGTGGTACTTCGGCCTGCCCGCCGGACGCAGCAAGAGCTTCAGCGTGCAGCTGAGAGCCGCCTACGAAGGCAGCTACTCCCTGCCCGCCACCGTGTGCCAGGCTATGTACGAGCCGGCCGTGAACGCCTGCAGCGCCTCCGGAACCGCCGTGGTAACCCGCTAAACCCGGGGCCGCGTGAGTGCCAGGTCTTCCCTGCGCTCACCGAAGTGGTGGGCGCTGGCAGCGGGGGTTCTGCTCCTGGCATGGCTGTTCTGCCTGCCACGGAACCTCTTTCCCGACACGCCCTATTCCACGGTGGTGGAAAGCGCGGAGGGGGAACTGCTGGGCGCGCGAATCGCTTCCGACGGACAGTGGCGCTTCCCGCCGGCCGATACCGTGCCGCAGCGCTTCGCCACCGCCCTCATCCAGTTTGAAGACCGGCATTTCCGCTGGCATCCCGGCGTGGATCCGGGAGCGCTGGTGCGGGCGGCCGTGGACAATGTGAGGGCCGGCCACACCGTGAGCGGCGGCAGCACCATCACGATGCAGGTGATCCGCCTCTCCCGCGGGAAGGAGCGCACGCTCTGGCAGAAATTCATCGAAGCCGTCCTGGCCACGCGGCTGGAGCTGCGCTACAGAAAACGCAGCATCCTCGCCCTCTATGCCGCCCACGCGCCTTTTGGCGGGAACGTGGTGGGCCTGGAGGCCGCCGCCTGGCGTTATTTCGGCCATCCGGCCGCGGAACTCACCTGGGCCGAGGCAGCCACGCTGGCCGTGCTGCCCAATGCCCCGGCCAACATCCATCCCGGCAGGCAGCGGGAGCAACTGCTGGAAAAACGCAACCGCCTGCTGAAACGGCTCCTGGAGCACGGGGATCTATCGGCCGAAACCTATGAGGCCGCCCTGGAGGAACCGCTCCCGGACAAACCCCTGCCGCTTCCGTCCCTGGCTTCGCACTTTGTGGAACGCTGCCCGGCCGGGGAGCGCACGCGCAGCAGCATCCGTTATTCGTTGCAGAAAGCCGTGGAAGCCACGGTGGACCGCCGTTCGGACGACCTTGCCCTGGAAGGCATTGCCGATATGGCGGCGGTAGTGATTGACAATACGAGCGGCGCCGTGGTGGCCTATGTGGGCAACAGTTCGCCCTACCGCGAGCGTCCGGGCCGGCAGGTGGACATCGCCGCCGCGCCCCGTTCCACGGGCAGCATCCTGAAGCCCTTCCTCTATGAGGCCGCGCTGGAAGAGGGCGTCATCCTGCCCAGGACGCTCCTGCCCGACGTCCCGCTCAATCTGAACGGGTTCACGCCGGAAAACTTCGACAGACAGTATTATGGCGCCGTGCCGGCGGCCGAGGCCCTGGCGCGTTCGCTCAACATCCCGGCCGTTTTCCTGCTGCGCGAATACGGCGTCCCCAAGTTCCACGCCCGCCTCAGGGAAGCCGGGCTCAGCACCCTCACCCAGAGCCCGGACCACTATGGCTTGTCGCTCATCCTGGGCGGGGCCGAAGGGCGCCTGGACGAGGTTACATCGGCCTATTCCGCCCTCGCCAACAATCCTTCTTTCCCCGCGTGGTACACGTTTGAGGCATTGAAAGAGGTCAATCGGCCCGACCAATTGGACTGGCGGCTCATCCACTCGGTGCGGAAGGCCGCCTGGAAGACCGGCACCAGCTACGGCTTCCGCGACGCCTGGGCCGTGGGGATGACGCCAGCCTACACGATAGGCGTCTGGGCCGGAAACGCCCAGGGCCAGGGCGTGCCGGGGCTCACGGGCGCCCGCGCCGCCGGACCGGTGATGTTCGACATCCTGAACCTGCTGCCCCGGGACGACCGCTGGTTCGAGGAGCCCTATGAGGGCGGGCAGAGCGCCCAGGTGTGCAAGGACTCCGGAATGCTCGCTACACCCGACTGCCCGGCGGAGGAGATGCTCCTTCCCCCGGCCGGCCTGGACAGCGAACCCTGCCCCTATCACGCGAGCGGAGAGTTTGTGCTGCCGCCCGCCATGGAATGGTTCTACAAGCCTTACCATCCCGAATACACGGGCGCCAAACGAAAAACCGGATCCCCTGTCCAGTTCATCTATCCCCAGAACGGCGCCCTGCTTAGGATGCCCCGCCAGTTGGATGGCAGCATCCAGGGCGTTGTTTTCCGCGCCGCCCATCACGACAGTGCGGAAACCCTCTGGTGGCACCTGGACGGCTCCTACATCGGCGAAACCACCCTCCGCCACGAAATGCGGCTGACCCCTCCGGCGGGAAAACACACCCTCACCGTGGTGGACGGCGAGGGTAACAGTGCATTTGTTTCCTTTGAAATAGCCTCCTAGATTTACGCGCGGCATTTGTCTACGAACTCCTCCGGCGTCATCACCTTCATCGGCCTCGGGACTTCGCGGGAAAGTAGCTCTTTATCGTTTGTCAGGAAAAAATCGCAACAATTGTCATAGGCAAAACTGATTAAAGCGCTGTCCTCAATGTCCGGATGCGTATTCTCCAATGCATCGCGAAGGTCGAACGAGTCCACATATCCAACGTCAGTCCGCATTAGCATATACAGCATCGCAGTTCTATAATCAGATATGCCAGACAAAGGTTTTTTCCCTGCCAAGTAGGCCGCATCCAATACGCTTTGTGTAGAAACAGTAGCCTCCACCTTGTGAGTGTATATCAGGTGAAATAGTTGCTGAGCAATTGCGTGTCTTTCCCTGTCAGCAAAAACGAAATCCAACAGGATATTGGTATCAATACAAACTTTTATTTTATACTCCATACTTTTCTGCGAGATATTCATATTTGATTACCTTGTCAAGCGCCGCTTGTTCCGAGGCGTCCAAACCCTTATACCTATCGGATAGCTTTGCATCCTTTATTACGAACCTTTCCAATTCTTTTGCCTGTTCAAAGAATTCCGGCGGCAGTTTGGGGAATACAATTTCTCTTCCGAATTGTTCATCCAGGATTTCTTCCACCAAAGCATTCAGGGATTTGTTCTCGCGTTTCGCACGCCATTTCATTCGCTCCAACAGGCTGTCCTTGAGCCTGAAGGCTGTTTGGGTTCTGGGTACTGCCATCATAACATATAACACTTTCTGCAAATATATAACATTTTCGGGTAAAACGCAAGGGTAAACAGATTCTTTTTGCATTTTTGAAAAATCTCATTACCTTTGCAATCCCTTTCGGGCGGTTAGCTCAGTTGGTTCAGAGCACCTGCCTTACAAGCAGGGGGTCACTGGTTCGAATCCAGTACCGCCCACCGTTAATACAGGGGGCTCTGCCCCCTCACACACCCCCGCGGCCTTTTCGCCTTTCCGTATTTCCTTCCAATGACAATCTTACCTTGATTTTAGGCCCATTCCCGCGGTAAGATGGTTCCGTATGACAATCTTACCTTGATTTCGAGCTCATTTCCAGAGTTAGATTGTTCGCTGAGGACATATGCCGTACAGAAGACGATCTTTATCCTTCAACATTAAACCAGTGGTCCAATGAATTACGAAATCACCCAGACTAGGGTCCAGACTAGGGTGTTGGACCAGGTCCAAGGAGTTTTTGGACCAGGTTCAATTTAAGGGGCTGGACCAGGTCCAACAGTTATGCCCCAAAAGCGCCTGAGAGGCCGATGTGCTGGACCAGGTCCAAGGGATGGAATCGAACCACGTCCAAATGTTGGCAAGACCTCGTCCACAAATAGGTTGGACCAGGTCCAAGGAGTTTTTGGACCAGGTCCACAATGTCTTCACCCGCACAATTTGAACCCCCACGCCACATTTCTAAAAATATTTCAAAAATTATTTGCAAAATCCAAAATATGTCGTACCTTTGCAGTGTACTATTAAACTAATACACGCGAGAAATGAAAAGGATAATCGTTGCTGCAATGTTGTGTATGACCGTTTTGACGGCCTTCGCGAAGAACGACTGGAAAGGGAAAGTGGTGGATGAAAACGGGGATCCCGTGGCCTACGCCAACGTGGCGGTCCTCTCCCGGGCCGATTCCACCGTAGTGTGCGGCGCCGTCACCGGCGAGGACGGTACCTTTAATATCGTCACGCGCGAGACGGACGGGATTATGATGGTGGCGATGCTGGGTTACCAGACCGTCTACTTCACCCCCAAGGACGGGATGGTCATCGTCCTGAAGAACGATGCCTCTATGATTTCCGAAGCCACGGTAACGGCCATTATGCCCAAAACCACGCTCACCGGCGAAGGGCTCCAGACCAACGTGAAAGGCTCCGTGCTGGAGAACGCCGGCAGCGCCAAGGACGTGCTGGGCAAAACGCCCGGTATGATCAAGGGACAGAACGGGCTTGAGGTTATCGGCAAAGGCGCTCCCCTGGTGTACATCAACGGGCACAAGGTGACGGACGCGGCCGAACTGGACCGCCTGCAGAGCAACGAAATCCAGAGCATCGAGGTGATTAACAATCCCGGCGCGCAGTACGACGCCACCGTTCAGGCCGTCGTACGCATCAAGACCGTCAAGCGCCAGGGCGACGGCTTCGGCTTCGGGGTGAACGCCTTCGACCAGCAGTCCCTGCAGTGGAAGCCCGGAAATACCGCCTACGCCGCCCTCAACGCCAATTACCGCACCGGCGGCGTGGACATCTTCGGCGGAATCAATTTCTCCAACAGCGCCTATCGGCAGGTCAGTTATAACGAAACCGCCAGCTACGGCATCGACCAGGGAGGGCAGCCCTTCACCTTCGAGAACAAGGGGTCCATCGAGGGCGAGGGCTTCGACCGCGACCTCTCCGGAAACGCCGGCGTGAACTGGCAGATAGCCGACAATCATTTCCTGGGAGGAAAGGTGGAATGGAGCAACACCCTGAAAGAAGACGGCGCCACCCAGGTCAACGGCAACGTTTATGAGAACGGGGCCCTCATCGACCGCCTCTGTACCGTGACGACGGATGGAATCGGCCCGATAAAGCCCTTCAACCTGGGCGCCAACCTCTACTACAACGGCGTGGTGGGCGAAAAGCTGGGCGTGGACGTGAACCTGGACTACTACGGCACCAACTCCTCTTCCCGCTCCGTCTCGCACGAGACCAGTGACATCCAGGATGCCGATGTGGTGAGCATCGGGGAGAGCAGCGGCAGGATGTGGGCCGGCAAGGCCGTCCTCTCCTACCCCATCTGGATGGGGCAGCTTCAGGTGGGTACCGAGGAGACCTTCTCCCGCCGCACCGACAGCTATTCCATCGAGGGCGTGCAGCTGGATCCTTCGGACGCCAAAGTGAAGGAAGACAACATCGCCGGTTTCGCCTCCTACGGCTGCTACATTCCGCAGGTGGGTCAGCTCAGCGCCGGCCTCCGCTTCGAACACGTGCACTATGTCTTCGACGACGCCCTTTCACCGGCGCTGAACGTGGACCGCACCTACAACAACTGGTTCCCCACCGTCTCCTTCGCCACGGCGCTGGGTCCCGTCCAGCTGCTGGCCAATTACAGCGCCAAGACGCAGCGGCCCGGTTATTCCTCCCTCTCGGGCGCCGTGCGCTACAATACCCGCTACATCTGGCAGAGCGGCAATCCCAAGCTGGAGCCTGTAAAAATGCACAACGTGGGCGTCACCGCCGTCTGGAAATGGATGTCCTTCATCCTGAACTACATCCGCACCGACAACGCCATTATGATGTGGTCTACCCCCTACAACGACGAAGGCGTGGTGATGGTGCGGCCGGAAAACGTCCCCACCCCCTACCGCAACCTCTCCGTCTATCTGAACTTCACACCCACCATCGGCCCGTGGAACCTCAACTACACCGTGGGCGCGATGCCTCAGTGGCTCACCATCCGGCCCGAAGACCCGCGCGAGCCTTCAGGATACCGGGAGATTTCCTACAACGGCAAGCCCGTCTTCTTCGTCCAGCTGAACAATACCTTCACCGTGAAGGGCGGCTGGCAGTTCGAGTTGGGCGGACAAGTGGCCACAAAGGGCTATATGCAGAATATGTATATAACGAATACCTATATAGACCTCGACCTGGCCGTCCAGAAAACCCTCCTGAAGGACGGTTCGCTGGTGCTCCGTCTGGAAGGCAGCGACCTGCTGGGGACGGCCCACTACGATATGGACACCGACTTCGGCAGCCATACGATGATGCAGACCAACAACTTCGACACGCAGCGCATCAAGTTCTCGCTGCGCTACAACTTCAACGCCGCCAAGAGCAAGTACCGCGGTACGGGCGCCGGCAGCGACGAAAAAGCCAGGATGTAGGTTTATCGGGCCGACTGCAGCGTCCCCTGCCAGCCCTCGTTGGCACGGTAGTGCGGCGCATACAGCGACTCAATCTCCACCACGGGCGCCTGGAACACGCCGGCGCGCTCGACGAAAAATTCCTCGGTCACGGTTGTACTCTCTTCAGGATAGGTATCGAAGAAGTACTCCGTGGCCGATGCTTTCACGTTGCGGTAGCCCTGCGGCCGGAATCTCCAGTAGACGACACCTCCGCGCGGGGCGATGATCCCGTAGCCCATATAGCCGGAAAGCTGCTGCGCAGGCGTGAGGGCCGCTTCGCGCGGCGCGGTGAGCTTGACGAACGAGCGGTTCTCGGCGTTCCAGATCTCATAACGCGCCACAATCTTCTCGCCCACCTTCACGGTATCGCCGGCGTGGATTTCCTTCCCGTCCCGGAAGAACTTCCGGCTCAGCTTGAAGCCGTTCCCGGTGGCCTTGATGTTCTTGAAAGGCGCCTCATAGGTGGCCGACAGAACAACGACCTTGGTATTCAAGACATCCTCCGAGCCGTCCAGGATGGCGGTTATCGCGTCGATGAACGCCGGCTCCGCATCCCACTTCTGCGTCTCCTTCTGCAGCATCAGCCACAGACGGATGCCGTCGGCGATTTCTGCCGAAGAGGAAGAAAGGAGCTGACAGAGCAGCGCGTGCGCATAGGCTTCGCTTTCCAGCAGGCCCCTCCAGGGCATCACGGCGTTCGGGTAATACCACCCGCCGTCACGGTGCTCCACGGCATATTCCAGCAGGGAGGCCACATCGGCCTTGATGGAAGACTGGAGGAGCTTGCTCTTGGTACCCAGGGAGATGCCCCAGGCCTTGGCGAGGGCGAGACCGCCGTCGCGCTCAAGCAGGTCGCGAAGCGTCAGGAGCCGCCGGGCCTTGCGGAGGATCTGCCCCTGCAGCCCGCGGCCGTCCTTCTTGGAAGGAACGAGGTAGGCCTTCGCGTCCTTGGTGAACTCCTTCAGCCGTTTTTTCTCATTGGCCGATACAGGCTTCACCTCGAACGGCACGCCGGCATACAGCGCCCGCACGTGCATATACTGTTCGTCGGAGAGATAGCCGCAGTAGATCGGACGCACGTCGTCGAACATACGCTTATCAAGGTATTTGACGGATTCCGTCACGTCCGGAATGCCGGAGAACCCGCGGTCGCGCAGCAGCGCAAAGCGCTCCAGCAGCACGGCCGTAATGACCGGCGAGGAAGACATTCCCTCGAACCAGCCGAAGCCGCCGTCGGCGTTGCGGCACGCCAGGATCTTCTCAAGCAGTTCCGCGGAGGAAGGCGAGCCCCCTGAGGGAGCATCGGCCAGCAAGCGGGAAGCCATCAGCTGGACGTACCAAGCCTCGGAGAGGGACAGGACGTCGTTGCCGGAAGGCACTACGTGCGAAGGGATGGCGTCTTTGACCATATCCAGGACCGTGATCTCGCGGAGCGCGGCGGCCGATGCCGGCACGTTCACAAAGCGGGAGCGGAGTTCGGCGAGCAGCGCCTCGCGGTCCATCCCGGCGCGGAGAACGGCCGAATGCGCTTCGGTAAGCTGCTGCGCCGCCGCATACACCGGCACCTTCACCCGCACGGCATCGGAGAAACCGTCGCCCTTGAAGGCAGCCGTGAAGGTCAGCGTTGTTTCATCGGAGGAAGGCGAGCCTCCCGAAGGAGCATCGGCCTTCTTTTCAGCGACTGAGGGAGTGCTCCCTTCCGACGATGAAATGGGAACATCCACCACAAAGCTCTGACTGATTGTCTGGCGGGCGGGAACGGTTACAGGGACTTCCTGCACCTTGTCCCCCACCTTGAGGGCCAGCACGCCGGAAACAGCCTCATCGGAGATGGACGAAACCGTCACCACGGCCTCATAGCGGTCCCCCGCATAGAGGTAACGCGGCTCCAGCAGGGCCACCTTCACCGGCAGCGACACCACCAGTTCCTTCTCCACGATGGCGTTGTGCATCGCCTTGTCGTGCGCATATACGCGGACATAATAGGTGGAGAGTTTGTCGGAGGTGCGGAACTTCACCGTGAGGGTGCCGTCGGCCTTCGGATACAACTGCGGCTGGAACGTGAGGGCCGATGCAAACACTTCGCGGATCTTCACATCCTCCCAGCTGCCGAACTGCGGTTTCTCCTCCACCAGCTGGAAAGGAACAGCCTCGGCCGACTCTTCCACGGCCACCCTGTCCTCCATCACGGCCATATTGACGCTGCCGGCCGCTTTCGCAAGCATACGGCCTTCGCCGTACGCCCGGTACAGCGGCGCCCCAACGCGGCCGCAGACGGCGGAAATATCCATCCGGCTCACGGAGGTCTCGCGCGTGGAGACGAGCGGCCACCAGTTGGAGGCGATCGCGTCCAGGCTCTTGTCCCAGGCCGCTGCCAGCAGCTCGGCGCCGGCAGCCGTCTTCACGGAGAAGCTGTATTCGGCACCGGGATAGGCCTTGTCCGTAAAACGGGTGAATTCCAGCGGAAGGGTGTACTTGTCTTTCTCCCGCCTGTACTCCCGGTCCCAGGTCACGCTTTGTCCGTGGATGAAGTAGTAGACCTGCAACCGGACCACGTCCGGATAATCCGCCTTATAGGAGAACGACAGGTTTTCCATCGTTCCGTCGGAAACACGCAGGGTCTTGTGCAGCAGAATGTTATTGTCTTCCCCATAGAGCGTCACCACCGTCCAGGCGTCGCCTTCGGCCGTACCCAGGCGGGCCGTTATGGCCCCGCCCGCAGCCACGGTCTGCGGCCCGGGCATAAACACGCGTTTGGCGTCCTTGTACAGGGTCCTGGCGGACGGGCGGATGCAGAAGAGACGCACGGTGCAGTCGGCCTTGACCTTCTTGTCATCGGCCCAGGGCACCTCCACCTTCGTGACCAGACGGAAGAATCCGTCGCCGGGGAGATTCAGCGCCAGGGCCCCGCCGGTGAGGGCTTCGCCGGAGGAGAGCTCCTTGTCGGCCGCATCCAGCAGCCGGTAGCTGTATTTCACGGGGGCGCTCACCTCGCAGTCGTTGGAGACATACAGGTTCATCGTCACGCGGACCTTGGTGTCGGTGACGGTGAACTTCGGGCTGGCGTTGCGCCAGTACCAGTAGTCCGGCTCGCTCGCTGCCACGAGTTCCGCATCGGCCGCCCCTTCCACGGAGGCCTTCAGGCCGATTTCATCGCCGATGTAAAAACCGTTGGAGAAGCTGTGCGTCTCTCCGGTGGCCTCCACGATGGTGACCTCGGCGTTGTAATAACCGGAGCTGAGGGCCTTGAACGTGGCGCTGAAGCTGTTGTCTTCGGCAATGGGGATCTCCTCCTTGTAGACCTCATTCCCGTAGCAGGTCACCTTCAGCAGGAGTTTCGCCCCGCTGAGCGGATGGCCCGAATAACTCTCGATGCGGCCGCTCACCGGCACCTCGCTGCCCGCCAGGCAGAGCTTGTCCAGTTTGTCGAAATGCACGTCGAAGGTGGGGAGAACGAACTCGTCCACGCGGAACCAGTCGTAGCCAAGGCCCACCGCCTCCAGCTCGAACCGGCCGTTGCGGAGGCCCTTCGGCAGGACGAACTGTCCGGCCACGGAGCCCCAGTCGTTGGTGGTGAGGTGGAGGGTTTCCAGGATGTTGTCCTCACTGTCGTGGAGCCGGATTTCCACCTTGCGGCCTTTTATGACCTCCAGGCCCAGCCGGGGATCGCCCTTGTAGACCACGGCCTTGAACTGCAGCGTGTCGCCGGGGTTATAGGCCCCGCGGTCCTTGTAGATGTTGCAGCGCTCGTGATCGTCGTAGGTGTCATAGTCGTAATATCGGCCCACATACAGCCCCCGCGACAGCCGGGTCCCGTTTTCGGCCGACAGCTCGAAGGTGGATTTCGCATCGTCCAGGTGCTTGGCGAGGGCTTTGGGAAGGGGCGTGAAACCGTCCAGCTTGAGCGTAGACGCGGCCACTTCCTTCCCGCTCTTTTTCAGGTGCAGGGTGACGGTCCTGAGGGGAACGCCCGTCTCATAATCGGCCACATAGACGCAGCGGCCGCGGCTGTCTTTCCTGAGGCCGATGGAAAGCGTGTACTGCTGATAGTGGTCCAGGGCGCTCAGCTTGCCGTTTTTCGCTTCCAGCGTGTAGTCGCCGTCTGCGAGCGTGGGGAGGTCCAGCTTCACCGTATCCTGCACGTAGAAGCTGTTCACAGGATTCTTCACCTTCCAGGTCTTCAGCGTCTTCTTCTCGCTGCGCAGGGTCACGGAGGCCTGGTCCAGGTTCTTCAGGAGCACCACAGCCTTCTTCCCTTCGAAGCGGATGGAGACATCCTTGTCCGTAAGGGTGCCGATGAGGCTTTCCGGATAGGTGCAGCCCGCCACCAGCGTCCTGTCGTCGCCCGTGTAGCCCTTCCGCTCCTTTTCCAGACTTTTTGCATCCTCATACAAAACCTTGTAGGCATCGCTTCCGGCCTTTTCCTTTCCCAGCTGATTGAAACGGATTCTCAGCAGCTGGGCGCGGGGATACACGCTCACGGCCTTGCCCTTGTACTTTTCCGCCAGCTCTTCATAGGCGGCGATTTCCTTGGCTCTCTCGGCCTCTATCCAGGATTTCTGTGTCAGGCAATAATACTCGAAAACGGCCTCGTTGGGATAGCGGCCCTCCACTTCCTCTTCCAGGGATTCAAATACCTCGTTCTCCGTAGAATAGCGCTTCGTGGCCATCAGCCACAGCGCCCACTCCCTGTCGTTGCGGATGAACGGCTTCAGGCTTCCGTTCAGGATGCCGTCCACCCCGCGGTGCAGGGGGCGGTGGCAGCCGGTGAAACGATCCTCGTTCTCCTCATAGTAGTCCCACAGCTGGGTAACCGACGCATTGTCGCAATTGGCCATCCACAGGAAGGTGACCACGGGCTCGTCGAAGGCCTTGACCTCTTTCTCCAAGGCCGTGTACAGGGCGCTGCGCTGTTTCCAGTCCCGCCGCAGGACCACGTCCACGTACTTCGTGGCGGCGTCGTAGAAGTCCACGGGCAGCCGCTTCGAGGCCGCCTCTTCCTTGATCTGCTTCAGGATGGTGGCTTCCTGCTGAGGGAGGTCGGCCTTGCTGGCTTTCTCGTATTTCTTCCAAAGGTCCGTGAGCATATGGCCGTCAGTCTGTGCAAATGCGGGCAGCGCGGTGCCGATGAGCACCGCCGCCAGGGTTGTGAGTATGCGTTTCATATCTGTGAAATGTCACGTTTTCTTCCTCTATTTCAATTATTGTGCCCCTGAAACAGCGGCAGGGCCTCCGACACCACGTAAGTGCTGCCGCCGATGTAAATCACCGTCTCCGGCGTGGCCAGGGCCAGGGCTTTTTTCACCGCTTCGCGTACGTTTTGGATGACGAGGGGCGATGCCCCTGAGGGAACATCGGCCTTCTTTTCAGTGACCGAAGGGGCATCCCCCTCGGCAGACAAAAAGCGACGAAGCAGATCCTCTGCAGGCAAGGCTCTCGGAGTATTGGGAGTGGTGAAAATGTACTGCGCTTTTTCAGGGAACAGCGGGAGGATGGCGTCCAGGTCTTTGTCGGCCATAATGCCGTAGACGAAGATGAGCGGGCGGTTCAGGGCCTCCAGCTGCGCGAAGTTGTGCTTAAGCGCGTGGGCGTTGTGGCCGATGTCGGCAATCACCAGCGGGCGCTCCTGCAGACGTTCCCACCTGCCGTGGAAACCCATATTGCGGGCGGTGTGGACGATGCCGTCCACGATGGCCTCCGCGTTGGACAGGGCTTCGTAGCCCGGCTGTTCCCGGAGATAAATGAGCGCCGAGAGCACCGTCCGAAGGTTATTTTCCTGGACATCGGCCTGCAGGTCCATCGCGGAGAGGATTTCCTCGTGGTCGTACGGGAACCGGTGCATCGGCCAGAAAGCCGTCCCGATGCGGCAGCGCAGTTTCCGGGCACGCTCCTCGAAGACGGGGTAGAGCGTCCGGCTCCCCTCCCCTATCAGCGCCGGCGAGCCTTTTTTGAAGATGCCGGCCTTTTCCTCCGCAATCTTCGGGAGGGTATCGCCCAGCTGCGCCATATGGTCCAGGCCGATGCTGGTGATAATGGTAAGGTCCGGCCGCTCCAGGATGTTGGTGCTGTCCAGACGCCCGCCCAGGCCCGTTTCGACGACCGCGACGTCCACCTTTTCGTCGGCGAACCAGCGGAAAGCCAGGCCCGTTGTGATTTCGAAGAAGGAGAGCCCGTGCTCCGTGCACCAGGGCAGCCATTCGGTGAGGAAATCGAAGACGTATTCTTTGGGGATGAGATGCGGAAGGACGGAGGGCGATGCCCCTGAGGGAACATCGGCCTTCTTTTCAGTGACCGAAGGGGCATCCCCTTCGGCCTCCGCGATGACCATCCTTTCCCGGAAATCAATCAGGTGCGGGGAGGTAAAAAGTCCTGTTTTGAGACCGCAGGAAGAGAGGGCCGAGGCCAGCATATTCGCCACGGAACCTTTGCCGTTGGTGCCGGCGATGTGGATGGAGCGAAACTGCCTCGAAGGATGCCCCAGGGCCTCCTCAAAGGCCATCTGGCGCTCCAGACCCGGCTTGTAGGCACCGGCGGCGAAACCCTCCTTCTGCACGGAAGGGAAACGGCGGAAGATATCTTCCACCAGCGCCTGGTAACCAGCTTCCGTAAATGCCGCCTTCATATTTACAAAGGTACAAAAAACGGCCGTCTTTATTGCGATTGTTCTATTTTTTCGATAACTTGCACCTGTTTATCGCGAAAGAACGTTTTTTAAACCATAACCACACTATGAAGAAAGTTCTCGCTCTCACTCTAGTCGCCCTCCTGGCTTTCAGCACCCAGGTGCAGGCCCAGGGCTTCCTGAACAACCTTAAGCAGAAGGCCGGACAAGCCGTGAACAAAGCCGCCAACAGCGCCGTGAATTCGGCCACGTCGGCCGCCAAACCCGCCAGTTCCAGCGGCTCTTCATTCGCCACCGCCCCTGCGAACAAGCCTGCATCGGCCTCCAAGGGCAAAATCATCTACGTGAGCGCCTCCACCGGCAAGGGCCGCGGGGACGGACTCTCCCCCGAAACCGCAGTGAAAGACCTCCAGAGGGGCCTGGACCTGGCGGAAGAGAATGACGTCGTCTATGTAGCCGAAGGCAATTACCTGGGCAATATGGACCGCGGCTATTTGCAGGTGGGCCAGTTCGGCAACGCCCAGAACGACCGCGGCAAGTTCTTCAGCGTGTACGGCGGCTTCGCGCCTGATTTCAGCGGGCGCGACGTCCTCAAGTACATCACCAAGATCCAGCCCGGCGGCCAGAGCTTCATCGCTCCCCTGTTCAACTGGAACGCCCGCAGGCCCTATGGCTACAACGGCCCCGTGGGCAACGTGGTCATCGACGGCTTCACCTTCGACCTCGGAGAGAACAACCGCTATTGCGTGGCCAACGTGGACCTGGATATTACCGGCACCCCCAACAAGGGCGTGCTCACCGGCCGTTTCCTGGAGCCGGACGCCAATCCCCAGTGCCCCATCGAAGGCTACTCCAGCGGTGACGAATATGCCCTGCATATGGATGTGGAAGGAAATGTGCGCATCTCCAACTGCGTCTTCGTGAACTGCCGCGACTACGGCATCTCCGCCATGATGGGCATGGGCCACATGGAAATCTGCAACAACGTCTTCGTGGCCTGCCGCTACGCAGCCTGCCAGGTGCGCGGCAGCACCCGCGATGCAGACATCGACAAGGTTTCCCTGGACTTCCATCACAACACCGTGCTCTTCACCTGGACCCGCACCAAGGCCTTCGAGGATATGGGCCAGGGTTTCCGTTTCATGAACGGCATCCGCACAATCGACGTACACCACAATATCTTCGGCTGCAACAGCAACTGCGGCGTAGAACGCGTGTACTATGAGTCCAACAAGCAAGTGGAAGCCCTCAAGAAAAGCAACCTCTACGACAACTACTTCTTCGCGAACAAGCGCGACCTTGAACTGGCCGCTCCCGGTGCCGCCACCATCTCCGTCCCGGCCGCCCGCATCGAGGAAGTGGACGAAAGCCAGATCGGCCCCAAGTATGAGGGGAACATGGAACTGCCCAAGGGCAACGACGCCCTCATCAATGCCATCGACCAGGCTTATCTGCAGGGCTACATGAACATCACCATCATCTCCTCCCAGAGCTACGACCCCAACTCCACGGCCAACCAGATCAACCGCATCTTCGGCCAGCGGCAGCAGGGTACGGAGATTGTCCGTCCCACTATGTACTGCAACAAGTACCCGTGGGAGAAGGCCAAAGACCTGTTCGGCAAAGTTTCCGGCCACGGCGCCCAGATTCCGCGGTAGCGTTTCGCGCGGGAACCTCCCGTTACGAGTTTTCGCCACTTTTATCGTAATGCCAAGTCCTCCGGGACCTGGCATTACGGGTTTTATAGCGTTTTGTCGTAATGGGATGCACCATTAGCACGAAAACCCGGGGTAAACGTGTCAATGGTGCGATCAAAACGCACGTGCGACACAAAAAACCGAGGTTTGCGTGTCAATGGTGTAATCTCATACAGGTTTTCAATCCGTTAAAGCACACTTTTGCCGTTTCAGATAGGGTGACCGTGCTTTAAACGGGGTAAAATAGGGTGCTAAAGCACGGTGACCGGGGTCAGAAGGCCGAAAGTGTGCTTTAACCGCTGGCGTGCGACAATCTTACCTTGATAAGAGCCGTAAAACCAAGGTAAGATTGCAACGCTATGTGATTATGGGACGCTTACAGCAACTTCGCTGCGATTTCCGAGAGCATCGAGCGTTCGCCCTTGCGCAGGAACACGTGCTGGAAGAGGAACTGGCCCTTCATCTTTTCGCCCAGGTGGGTGAGGCCGTTTGACCACTGGTCCAGGTAGGGCTGGTCAATCTGGAAGACGTCGCCCGTAAAGACCATCTTGGTGCCTTCGCCGGCACGGGTGATGATGGTCTTCATCTCGTGCGGGGTGAGGTTCTGGGCCTCGTCCACGATGAAATAGACCTTCCCAAGGGAGCGGCCGCGGATGTAGGCCAGCGGGGAAATCAGGAGCTTTTCCTCCTTGATGAGGGCGTCCAGCCGCTGGGCCTGCTTGCTGCCGGGGCGGAAGCAGTGGCGAATGACCTCCAGATTGTCCATCAGGGGCTGTACGTAGGGGCTCATCTTGGACTTCTGGTCCCCGGGGAGGAAGCCGATGTCCTGCCCGCCCAGCACCACGGTGGGCCGGGTGAGGATGATCTCGTCGTACATATCCTCCTGCTCCAGGGCCGATGCCAGCGCGATGAGCGTCTTGCCGGTACCCGCGCCGCCGGTGAGGGACACCAGCGGGATGTCCGGGTTCAGGCAGGCGTCCATTGCGAAACGCTGTTCGTCGTTGCGCGGACGGATGCCGCTGGCCGATAACGAACGCACCAGTACGATCATCTCCTTCTGGGCGTCGTAACGGGCGCAGACGGTGGTGCCGCCGAAATTGAACTTATATAATTGGTTGGGTTTGGGTTCCTTGCCGCCCACCTCCAGCCAGGGAATGGAATTGTCCTGTCCGTAGCAGAGCCGCTGCAGGGCCTCCGAGGAGGCTTCCATCTCGATGACTTCCTTCTCCAGGCTCTCCATCACTTCGTCGTCCATACGGTCGCGGAGGTAGTCCTGCACTTCCATCCCGGCGGCCTTGGCCTTCAGGCGCAGGTTGATATCCTTGGTGACCAGCGCCACGAATCGGCCCGGATTGTTGTCCCGCACCCACATCGCGGTGGCCAGGATCCGGTGGTCCTGGATGTCGTCCCGGAAGAGGTCCCGGAACTCCGGCGCGAAGGGATGGTTGGGCTCGATCTTGATATAGCCCTGCTTCCCGCCCAGCGGAACGCCCCGGGGGCCGAACTTTTTGCCCTCCGTGAGCTGGTTGATCTCGCGCATGAAGGCGCGCGCATTGAAATTGACGGTTTCGTCGCCTTTCTTGAACTTGTCCAGTTCTTCGATTACCGCGCAGGGAATGACGACGTCGTTGTCCTGGAAATTCTTTACGCTCTGGTAGTCGTGCAGGATGATATTGGTGTCCAGCACGAAGATTTTGGGCTGTTTTTTAGTCTTCACCTTCCAGTGTATTTAAAAGGGATTCAAGGATTTGCGGGAGGTCCACTTTTTCGGTGATGCGGACGCCGGATTTGCCGGGAAGCGGATGGCCGATGGGATAGTACACCACATCCTCCAGAATGAGTTCGGCATCTACGTAGTCGTAGTCTATGTCGGCGATCTGGATGATTACGCCGGGCACTTCGCCGAAGAGCACGCGGACGGGCTTTTCATCACCGTAGGCCTTGGAGATGTCGCGGATGCAGATATCGGCCCCGCAGCCGACGGCCATCGCGCGCAGGGCGCACAGCAGGCCGCCTTCGCCCACCGTGGCGCCGGCTTTCACCACGCCGTCCTCCACCAGTTCGCGCACCACCTCGAAACAGTCCATAAAGTAATCCGCGTCCTGGATGTCCGGAGCGGTGGAGGGACTGGTCCCGAGCGCCTGGGCCAGGGCCGATCCGCCCAGCCGGAAGTCGCAGGGGTCGAAGGGGATGAAGAGGAGCCAGTCGCTCTCTTCGGGCTGCAGGGTGGGGGCGACTTTGCGCCGCCGGGAAAGGCGCGCCTTGCGGGACGGGAGGTCGCGCAGGAGCGTTTCCTCTTCGGGGAGGTCTTCATCGGCCTCCTCCCCGGCCGCCGTCACGGCCTTGAAACCCACGGCGGGATCTCCGCCGGTGAGGCTGTATTTCCGGATTTTGACGCCCAGCGCATCGATGTAGTCGCAGGCCGATTCCACGGATGCGTAGAACGCTGCCGGAAGGCCGATTTCCTTGCCGTTCCATTTCCAATCGGCCTTCAGGGAGAGATCCCCCAGACGGAAATGGCCGCCCTGCCAGATGGCGTCGATGAGGGCCTGCGCCACCTTCCCGGCCGTATAGGGCGCGGCGAAGGCGACGGGAAGCGAGCGCTTTTGCAGCGCTTCCACTTTCTGGGCATACTGCAGGGCCTTCCGCTCGTCGTAGCCGTGTTTGTCCGGAGCGGGGTCCTTGCTTTCATCGGCCAGGGTCTCTTTATCGCCCTCCGGCTCCAGCGGCGGTTCGCTCATACACTCCCGCAGCATCTGCGCCGGCGTGAGGTTCATCTGCACCCCGTCGATGATGTAGTTGCTGTTCAGCAGGTCCATGCTTCAAATTTAGGAAATATTCCGCAGAAAGGCAAACCGCAGCCCCATATGGAGCTGCGGTTTTCAAAAAGATGTAAGACGACGCTTACTTGCTCTGGCTGATCTGTGCCTGGGCCGCGGCGAGGCGGGCGATGGGCACGCGGAACGGCGAGCAGGAAACGTAGTCGATGCCGATGGTGTTGAAGAACGCGATGGACTTCGGGTCGCCGCCGTGTTCGCCGCAGATGCCGCACTGCAGTTCCGGGCGCTTGCTGCGGCCGCGCTCCACACCCATAGCGACAAGCTGGCCCACGGCCTTCACGTCGATGGTCTGGAACGGATCGCTGTCCAGGATCTTGTTGCCCAGGTAGTCACCCATAAAGGTGCCGATGTCGTCGCGGCTGAAGCCGAAGGTCATCTGGGTGAGGTCGTTGGTGCCGAAGCTGAAGAACTCCGCGGTGCGGGCCATCCGGTCTGCGGTAAGGGCCGCGCGCGGGATCTCGATCATCGTACCGAACTGGTAGTCGATCTGCTGGGCGAACTTCACCTCCACTTCCGCCTTGATGCGGTCGCAGATCACCTTCTGGAAGTTGAGCTCACGGGCGGAAATGGTGACGGGAATCATAATTTCCGGATGCGGGTGCAGGCCTTCCTTCTGGAGTTCGGCGGTGGCGGTGAAGATGGCACGGTACTGGGTTTCGGCGATGAGCGGATAGCTCACGTGCAGACGGACGCCGCGGTGACCCATCATCGGATTCACCTCGTGCAGGCTTTCGCCGCGCTTCTCCACTTCCTTCACGGAAATACCCAGATCCCTGGCCAGTTCCTTCTTCTTGTCCTCGCCCTGCGGCACGAACTCGTGCAGCGGCGGATCCAGGAGACGGAACACCACCGGTTTGCCGTCCATCACGCGAAGGGTTTCCTTCACGGCGGCCTTCATGTAGGGCTCCAGTTCGGCCAGCGCGGCCTTGCGTTCTTCGTCGGTGTCGCAGAGGATCATCTTGCGGAGCTTCGAGAGCGGAGTCTCGGAGTTCTTGCCGTAGAACATATGCTCGATACGGAACAGGCCGATGCCCTGGGCGCCGAACTTGAGGGCGCGGGTGGCATCTTCGGGGGTATCGGCATTGGTGCGGACGCCCAGCTTGCGGAATTTGTCGCACATTGCCATAAACTGCGCGAAGAGCGGGTTCTCGGAGGCATCCATCGTTTCGATGGCGCCTTCATAGACGAGACCCTTGGCGCCGTTCAGGGACAGCCACTCGCCTTCCTTGAACTTCTTGTCGATGCCGGCGAAGGAAACGGTCTTGTCCTTGAAGTTGATCTTGAGGGCGTCGCAGCCCACGATGCAGCACTTGCCCCAGCCACGGGCCACGAGGGCGGCGTGGGAGGTCATACCGCCGCGCTCGGTGAGGATACCCACGGAGGCGTGCATACCGTCGATGTCTTCGGGGGAAGTCTCCTCACGGACGAGGATGCACTTCTTGCCGGCATTGGCATAGGCGATGGCGTCTTCGGAGGTGAAGACGATCTGGCCCACGGCGCCGCCCGGGGAAGCGGGCAGACCCTGTGCCAGCACGGGAGCCTTCTTCTCGGAGGCCGGATCCAGGATGGGGTGCAGCACCTCGTCCAGCTGGGCGGGAGCCACGCGCATCACGGCCGTCTTCTCGTCGATGAGGCCTTCGCCAACCATATCCACGGCCATCTGCAGGGCGGCCAGGCCGGTGCGCTTGCCAATACGGCACTGCAGCATCCACAGCTTGCCTTCCTGGATGGTGAACTCGATGTCCTGCATGTCCTGGAAATGCTCTTCCAGGTGCTTGCGGATGTCG
>JAEEGL013150190.1_pt1 | contig 45494 bp, 41 predicted proteins | sample 9134231 | NCBI WGS metagenome assembly JAEEGL01 (sample SAMN16246548, study PRJNA631951) | gut metagenome | biome: gut microbiome; feature: rumen; material: fiber-attached | host: Bos | place: Iran: Karaj | collected 2018-10 | reverse complement strand
TAACACATATCCAACCTTACCAGTATATAACCATAAATTGAAATGAATAATTGTATATAAACCTATGCAGAACATAAATGCACCTAGGAATTTGCAAATAAATTCTCCATTATTACATAATACAAATGTAGTTGCACCTAAAGTGATGCAAAATCCTGAAAGGATTGATGACAAAAATACCATTAAATACTTCTTCATATTTTAACCTCAAAAACATTTTTATTGTACACTTATGTATATTATTTGTAAAGAATAAACAGCAATAAATGAATAAAAAAACTCTAGTTTAGACAAACTAGAGTATTTGGTATTACATATTCTTAAATAGTGGTACAGAAATTAATAAATCACTAGATTGCTTAACCTCTAAAACAACATAAGCATCATTCTTTTCAGCTAATCTCTTGAATTTAGCAACATCTAATGTACCTTCACCTAATGCAAGATGGCATTTCTTTCTATCTTTTGCATCATGAATATGGAATTCTTTGAATGGTAATTCATCATGCTGTATAAAATTCCATACTATATCATATGATAGGTGGTCATGACCAATGTCATAACAGAATTTAAAATTATTCTTTAATAAATCAGAATATGTCTTTGTAGTATATTGTGGAATATTATCTGTATTTTCAATAACCATATTAATATTATGCTTATTACAAATTTCTTCTGCTTTTTTGAAATTTGTAACTAATCTTTCAATATACTCATCATATTCTTTTTCATAAATATAATTCTTTACGCCTGAAATTGTAACAACAGGGCCTGGGATTAAATGCATATTAATTTGCTTAATATAGCCTTCACCTAATGAAGCATATCTTTCAAGATGAACTAAGTATGCATCCACAACCTCTTGATAACTTCCCATATCTGCTTCATCATAGAAATGAAGTGTTGCTTCAATATCATATTTCTTTAATAAATCAGCAACTGTTTTAGCTTCCATTTCTTTTCTACAGTATCCAAAATTTAAGTTTAATTCAATGAAATCAAGCCCTAATTTCTTAGCAAGAACTAAATTATCCTCAATGCAATCATATTCATATAGTTGTGGCATCCCGATTTTAATCATATTAGATCACTCTTACCCTTAATGTTCCTTCAACAGAAGCAAGCTTCTTATCATCAACATTCTTATCAATATCAATGATAGTATATGCATAATCTCCCTTACTCTTATTAGTAAGTGTTGCGATATTTGCGCCATCCTTCATAATGATTTCTGAGAATTTTGCAATCATACCAGGAACATTCTTATGGTTAATACAAATTCTAACACCAGATGCCTTAACACCAGCATTTAATGCAGGGTAATTAACTGAATTTCTGATATTACCATTTTCTACATAATCCTTTAATTCATCAATTGCCATTAATGCACAATTGTCTTCTGCTTCTTCAGTAGATGCACCTAAATGTGGAGTAATGATTGTATTTGGTAATTTAACTACATTTGGATTAGCAAAGTCAGTAACAAATTTACCAACTTGACCATTCTCTAAAGCTTCTTTAATATCATTTTCATTAACTAAAGTATCTCTTGCGAAATCAAGGATTACAACACCCTTATTAGCAGCATTGAATACATCCTTATTTAACATACCCTTAGTTTGTTCCATTGCAGGTACATGAATAGAAATGAAATCTACATTCTTAACTGCATCCATTACATTTTCAACAAACTTAACGTTCTTATTAAGCTTTAATGCATTTTGAATTGAAAGATATGGATCATATCCTACTACCTTCATTCCTAAATCAACAGCCATATTAGCAACTAAAATACCAATTGCACCTAAACCTAAAACTGCGATAGTCTTACCAGTAATTTCATTACCAGCAAATGCCTTCTTAGCCTTTTCCATTGATTTTGCAATATTCTCATCATTAGCATTTTCTTTAACCCAGTTATTACCACCAATGATATCTCTTGATGCTAATAGCATACCTGCTAATACTAATTCCTTAACTGCATTTGCATTTGCACCTGGAGTATTGAAAACAACTACCCCCTGCTCTGCATACTTATCAAGTGGGATATTATTTACACCAGCTCCTGCTCTTGCAACAGCTAAAATATTCTTCCCTAATTCATATTCATGCATATCTTGAGAACGAACTAAAATTGTATCAGCATCTTCTACCTTCTCAACAATTTTATCTGGGTTCTTTAATGTAGCAAGAGCTACATTTGAAATATTATTTAAACAATAAGCCTTCATCTTACTTTAAATGCTCCTTTTCAAATTCCTTCATATATTCAACTAATGCCTTAACACCTTCAATTGGCATAGCATTATAAATTGAAGCACGCATACCACCAACTAATCTATGACCCTTAATTGATGCAATATTATGTGCTTGAGCTCCCTTAATGAATTCAGCATCTAATTCTTCATCACCTGTACGGAAGCAAACGTTCATAATAGAACGAGAATCTTTTCTTACTGTATTCTTGAATAACTTAGATTGATCTAAGTAATCATATAATACCTTGGCCTTAGCTTCATTTCTTTCTTCCATAGCCTTAAGACCACCATTCTTCTTTAACCATTTAAATACCTTACCACAGATATAAATAGACCAGCAGTTTGGTGTATTATATAAAGAATCCTTTGAAACCTGTGTCTTCCACTTAAGCATAGTTGCAGTTGGATTTACAAATTCTGACTTAACTAAATCCTCACGAATAATTAAAATAACTAATCCAGCTGGACCAACGTTCTTTTGAACACCTGCATAAATAACACCATACTTAGTTACATCAACTGGTCTTGATAAGAACATTGATGATTGGTCAGATACAAGTGGCTTACCTTGTGTATTAGGTAGCTTATGGAAAGTTGTACCAAATATTGTATTATTTTCACAAATATAAACATAATCTGTTTTATCATTGATAGGAAGATTATCTACATCTGGAATATATGTATAATTGTCTTCCTTTGAAGATGCACCAACAATTGCATTTTCCCCATAGAAAATTTGTGCTTCTTCAAATGCCTTATGAGCGAAATTACCTGAATCAACATAAACGGCATTTCCACCCTTAGTTTGTAAGTTCATTGGTACAGCTGCGAATTGCTGAGTTGCACCACCTTGAACAAATATAACCTTATAATTATCAGGAATATTCATTAAATCTCTTAAATCCTGAGTTGCTTCATCTAATATTTTCTGGAATGGTTTAGATCTATGAGACATTTCCATTACAGACATGCCTGAACCTTCATAATCTAACATTTCTGCTGCTGCTTCTTTTAAAACTTCCTCTGGTAAAACAGCTGGACCAGCTGAGAAATTAAATACTCTACTCATAATCTCTTATTTCCTCTTTTCTTTCTTATATTAATACTATTATTAAATCTTTAAATAATCCAAGACCTTACCTTTTCTAGGGAATAAAAAAATCCCTTCTCCACTACTGGAAAAGGGACGAATTTATTAATCCGCGGTACCACCCTAATTAGGCAACCTCACTCATGATTCTTTAACGGTAATCAACCGGAATTGATTAGATTCACCAAAGAGGTAGATTCAAAGGTAATTAATGTAAACTTTCACCAAACGTTTACTCTCTTGGATTAATTAATCCTTCTATAGTCTCTTTATTGGCTATTTAAAAATTTCTTTAATTATATACCTTATAGATTATTAAATCAATACCTTTTATTTAATTTTTATTATTTTCTTGTTTTATTATTTTACAATTCTTAAACAATATTGAATTTTTATCGAATTTATGATAAAATGTACAAATTATATTCGAAATCATATCAAAAATATTATTTTAAACAAATAAAATGCCAAGGTACAAACCTTGGCAATATTTTTAATATTTATTAATATAATGAGTAATTTCCCAATCTGTAACTGCTCTTCTAAAGTTATCCCATTCTTTTTTCTTTGATTCAACAAGCTTTTCTGTTACATTAATGCCAACAGCTTCCTTCATTAAATCATCCTTTAAGAATTCCTGCATAGCCTCATGTAAGTTAGCAGGTAAAGAATCAATCCTCTTCTTTTTACGATCAGCATCGCTCATAGTATATAAATCATCATATACTGGTGCGAAATGCTTAATATCCTTTTCATGTGTAAGACCAGCAAGACCAGCACGTAGGATTGCTGAAATTGCAAGATATGGGTTTGCAGATACGTCTACTGATCTAACCTCAGTACGTGTAGCCATACCTCTAGCAGCTGGAATACGAATCATAGTTGAACGGTTTGAGTCTGACCATGAAATATAGCATGGAGCTTCAAAGCCAGGAACAATTCTCTTATAAGAGTTTACAGTTGGATTTGTTAAGAAAGCAAATCCCTTTGCATGTGTTAAAATACCATCAATCCAGTCTAATGCAACTTGGCTTAGCATATTTGGAGTAGTTGGATCATAGAATGCATTCTTTCCATCCTTTGTCATTAATGAACAGTTTACATGCATACCTGAACCATTGATACCAGCAACTGGCTTTGGCATAAATGTTGCATGAAGACCATGACGTCTTGCAACATTCTTAACAACTAGCTTAAATGTTTGTACATTATCACATGCTTCAACAGCTGTGTCATACTTAAAATCAATTTCATGCTGTCCTGGTGCTGCTTCATGGTGAGAAGCTTCAACCTGGAAGCCAATCTTTTGTAATTCTAATACGATATCACGTCTGCAGTCTACAGCTGAATCAATTGGAGCTAAATCGAAATAGAATCCTTCATCATTAAATTCTAGTGAAGGCTTACCTTGTGCATCTAACTTAAATAAGAAAAATTCAGGTTCAACACCTGCATTAAATGCATAGTATCCTAAAGACTTCATATATTCAACATTTCTCTTTAATACACCACGTGGATCTCCTTCAAATGGAATGTGCTCACCACCATTTTCACCTGGCTTATAAATATCACAAATAAATCTAGCAGCCTTACCATAGCTTGAATCTTCCCATGATAATATTAAGAATGTATTTAAATCCGGATGTAAATACATATCTGCTTCATAAACTCTTGCAAAACCTTCAATTGATGAACCATCAAACATAATCTTGTTATCAAGTGCATCCTCTAAACGTTCAACAGGGATTTCAACATTCTTTAAAATGCCATCCATATCTGTAAACATCATTCTGATGTAACGGATATTTTCTTCTTTACAAATGCGACGAATATCGTCTTTAGTATAATTACTCATAATCACTAAACCTCTCTAGAAATTAACTATAAATAGTTATCGTTTTTATTATACACTATTTAAGATAAAAGTAAATTATAATTCTTTATATAAATTACTCCAAAAATTCATTATTACTACTATTTATTATCTCTTTAGTTGGACTTCTTTTTAAATATATTCTAGTTATAACTCCAGATAATATACCAGTTAATATTGATAAAATCGCAATAAATGGTAAATAATAGAAAACTAAATCAGTAGACATCAATATTGATGCAACAACAACCTGACCAAACGCATGACCTAACGCACCAAGTACTGATGTTCCAATAGGACTAAATACCTTAATTCTAGTAAATATAAGCATTACTATATATGATACTATTCCTCCACTAAGTGACATATAAAATACTGGATTTAAGAAAGAACCTATAATAATACTTACTAATAATATTCTTAATAAATCAACAATTAATGCTTCATAAAACTTAAATTCATATAACATAATTAAAATTATTACATTAGCTAATCCAAGCTTTACTCCAGGAACGAATAAAGGAATAAATGATTCAACATAACTTAAAACAATAGCCATAGCCAAAAGCATTGCAATTAAAACTAATCTCTTTACCTTATTCATACCTTAATCACCTTGATGATAACACCATTAGGAATACATGCTATAATAGCACCCTTCTTATTAGTTTTTTTCGTGTTAGCACATATTTGATTGCTACATCCTGAATCATGAACATAAACATATCCATCCTTAATATGTATATGCATTAAAGATATATCACCTAATATTTCATATTCAGTATCAGTGTTTAGTGGCAATCTTACTACCTCTTCATCATTATGTGTTATTACTGCATAATTACCAATATCATTATTATTAACAAACCAAATAACTAAAAACACTAACGAAATACTTATTAATATACCTATTAAGATAAGATCTCTTTTAATTTTCATGAAAATAATCACCCACCTTAATACTTTTATAAATATAGCCTTTATTTCCTATATTTGAATATAATATAGTTTCTAAATCATTTTCTTCAATAAAAGCTTTTGCTTCATCTATATCCATTGAAAAAATTGCAGTTGCATATGCATCAGAAAGCATAGGATCTAAATTAAAAATGCTAACTGTTGTGTAATATGATTTAGGATATCCGTCAATAGGTGATATTATATGATGATAATAATTACCATCATAATAAAAGCTTTGCTCACCCATTGCTGATGTTGTAATAGTCATATTATTACCTACTATATTACCAATATTTGTAATTTTATTATCCTTAGTATCATAATCAGTAAGCATAATATTAAATTCTTTTTTAGGCTTAGTACCAAATGCTATATTTGATTTACCAGCATTTAATATATATTTATTACAGCTTGCATTATCTAAATATTCTATAGCCTTTTTAGTTGCATAGCCTTTAGCTATTGCACCTAAATCTATTAAAGCATTCCCTTTTAATTCTATATAATCTTCAGTTATTACTAATTCTGAATTATTAATTTTAGATAAATAATTATTTATTTCATTAGAAGAAAAGTTTATAACACTACTATCATTAGTTTTATTATATTCTTCAATAATATCCTTCCATTTAAAAGAAATACTACCAATTAATGGATTAAAATATCCATTTGTAGTATTTTTAATTTCTATTGAATAATTTAATAATTCCTTTAAAATATCAAAGTATTTATTATCATTTAAAACTACTTTATTTTCGTTTAAAGCATATATAGAAACACTAGAATCTGCATATTGCTTATATGCTGATGAAGCTTTAGTAATATTACGCATTATATTTAAAACTTCCTTATAATGCTTTAGAGCATCATCATTATCATAAATAGTTAAATCTATAACAGTTCCTAATGCAATAAAAGAATCATTATAAATCTTAACAACACTACATGAAGAAATAAATAAAAGGGATATCATGAGCATTAAAACAAAAAATAGTTTTTTCATGATATCCCTCCTCTTTTTAGTATTTATTTATATAAACAATCCATACAAATATTTTAATAATTATAAATAATACTAAGGTAATTAATGAACCTAAAAATAATTCTGTATAAAAGAATGCAGTTACTAATGTTATTACTGCCATAACATAGATAAAAATCTTTGATGCCATATTATTAGCAGTTGCGCTAATAAATCTATTTCTTTCATCATTTTTTACAATCGCAATAGTACTTGCGTATTCATCATCCTTAAGTATTCTAATATATGTAAAAATTTTAGTTAAAAGATAAATAATAAATAATGCTCCAACTACACCAGGTACCCATGGCATTGAACCAAACATAGATTTTTCAACAAATACAGAACCTTGTAATATTGTATTATTAAGAACATATAATACAACTAATACACTAATGGGTACTATTAATGAAATACTCATTATGATTAATTTAATTTTCACTTGCTCTCTTAACTCTTTAACAGTATTCTCGTTCATTAGTCTTCCTCCCCCAACTCAAAAATTTCTTCAACAGGGGTATTAAATACCTTAGCAATTTTTAAAGCTAATGGTAGAGATGCAATATACTTTCCCTGCTCAATAGATATAATAGTTTGTCTTGTTACACCAACAGCCTTTGCTAAATCTTCTTGAGTCATATGTAAATTTTTTCTTAATTTATGGACATTATTATACAAATGCATCTCCCCCTATCTTTAAAATCTAGTTTAAATTATAAACGAATTGCATCTTGGTTTTCTAATTTTCTCTTTTGATCTTCATCAATTAAAGGCTGAATAACTAAATCTAACTTACCTTCAATGATTGCATCTAATCTATTAATTGTTAAACCAATTCTATGATCAGTAACACGGTTTTGTGGATAGTTATATGTACGAATCTTTTCGCTTCTTTCACCACTACCTACAAGGTTTTGTCTTACAGAGCCTTCCTTTTCAGCTTTTTCTTGATCACGTCTATTCTTTAGACGAGTTCTTAATAATGAAATAGCTGTTGCCTTATTTTCATGTTGAGATCTCGCAATCTGACATGCTACGAAATCACCAGTTGGGATATATGTAACACGTACTGCTGAATATGTTGTATTAACACCTTGTCCTCCTGGACCTGAAGAACAGAATGTATCAATCTTTAAATCCTTTTCATCGATTTCAAAATCATCTTCTTCAGCCTCAGGCATTACTAATACTGTTGCAATAGAAGTTTGAATACGACCATTTGCTTCAGTAGTTGGAATTCTTTGAACTCTATGTCCACCTGATTCATATTTCATGAATGAATAAACTGAATCACCTGAAATAGTAAATGAGATATTAGAATATCCACCTGCAGCACCATCCATAGAATCATCGATTGTAATCTTCCAACCCTTAGAATCTGCATATTTTGAATACATTCTAAATAAGTCTCCAGCGAAAATGTTTGCTTCATCTCCACCAACAGCACCCTTAATTTCAACAACTACGTTCTTGTCATCGTTAGGATCCTTTGGTAATAATAAAACCTTAACCTCTTCTTCAATTTCATCGATTCTCTTATTAGCTTCTTGATATTCCTCTTCAGCCATCATTCTAATTTCTTCATCGTCTGATTTTCTCATTTCCTTTAAATCAGCTAATGAATCTAATAATTTCTTTTGTTCACGATATAACAATACAGGAGCTTCTAATTGCTTTTGTTCCTTAGATAATTCCTGAATTTTCTTGAAGTCAGCCATTACTTCTGGTGATGATAATTCTTTACTAATTTCATCATATCTGGCTTCCATAACTAATATACGATCAGTCATAATAAATTAATCCTCTGCTTTTTCTATAAACTTCTGTAATTCACCAATAAATGTAAATGGTAAACCTTCATGCGTAGAACCGCTTCGGTTCTTTGCAATAATCAAATCAGCTTCACCTTGACGAGTTGAAGCACTTTTTAAATAATAATCTTCACGATATAAGAACATAACTATATCGGCATCCTGTTCGATAGAACCTGAATCTCTTAAGTCCGCCATAATAGGCTTTTTGTCATCACGCTTTTCAACCTCACGTGATAGCTGTGATAATGCAATTACAGGTACATTTAATTCTCTTGCCATCAACTTTAATCCACGAGTAATCTTTGTTACACGTTCAGAAGTAGATAGCTTTGCTGATGCCTGATCTGGTTCAATTAACTGTAAGTAGTCAATTACAATCATATCAAGATTATTATTACTCTTTAAAGAACGACATTTTGCACGAATAGATGCAACACTAATGTTAGATGTATCATCAAAATAAATATTCAATCTTGAGATTTTAGCTGATGATGTTGCAAAACGTGTAGCTTCTTGATTATCAAATTGACCAGTTTTTAGCTTACCTAGTGAAATTGAAGAATCACAAGCCATCATTCTTTCAACAAGCTGTTCTGCTGACATTTCAAGTGAAAATACAGCAACAGATGCATGTCCCTTTTTATTAAATCTAGCAATGTTTTGTGCAAGATTTAACGCAAACGCAGACTTACCCATCGCAGGACGTGCCGCAAGAATAATCAATTGTCCAGGCTGAAATCCCTGAGTAATACGATTTAATGAATTAATTCCAGTATCAAGACCAATTAGATTAGCACTTTGCTGACTTCTTTTTGCAATAGAGTCACTTACACTCTTAATTACATCAGAAATACCAACTAATGCTCCACCCTTTCTTGCATTAGATATTTCAAAAATTGAACGTTCGACATTTTCAACATAATCAAACGTATTAACTTCTCTATCATAACCAATCTCAGATAAATCTCTTAATTTATCAATTGTTTTTCTTCTAAGTGAAGAATCCAAAATACGAGATATATATACTTCAACATTTTCTATTGTATAGCTATGCTCATAAATTGATGCAATATAGTCATAGCCACCTGCCTGAGTAAGCATGTTTTTTCTTTCAAGTTCACCCAAAACAGTAGTTGCATCAATTGCTATACCATTTTTATATAATTCTGATATAGCCATAAATACAATTGAATTTTTTTGATTATAAAAATCCTCTACTGCTAATTCATCTAAGATTTTTGGGGCAATCATTGAAGGTTCTAGGAAGCAACATCCTAAAACCGCAATTTCAGCGTCTTCATCGGCTGGAACAATCTTAACATTAGTATTAGTTGTATTATTTGCCATTTTTGTTCCCTCCTTTTTTCGCTACTTGCCTTCTGTTTTTACCTTAAATACTGCAATGATATCAGTATCTAGCTTAACCTTAACCTCAGTTATACCAACACCATGGATATCATTCATTTCTAATTTTTGCTTATTAAGCTTAATTCCAGTTTGCTTTTCAAATTCTTCACAAACCTGAGTTTTAGTAATTTGGCCAAAAGTTTTACCATTTGCGCCAATCTTTATATAGCATAATATTTGTTTAGAATCAATCTCACTCTTTAATGCTAAATTTGCTTCTCTTTCTAGTTTTAATTGTAAAGCTTGATCAGCTTTTCTTTCCTCTAGTTTTTTTGTATTTTCATCGTTATAAATTGCTGCAGAACCAGATACAATTAAATGATTTGCATAACCTTGTGCAACATCAACAATTTGATCCTTCTTGCCTTTGCCTTTAACATCTTTTAATAAAATAATTTTCATTTTAAAAGCTCCTTTATAAATATATTACTTGCTTTTATGTAATACAATAACTTTTTTTATGATAACGTTAAACTGAAGGCTTATCCTCTACAATAACCGCAAATGATGCAGTAACATCAGTATCAAGTCTTACAGTTACTGTATAAATACCTCTTGCAGAAATTTCACCAGGTAATTCAACCTTGCTTCTGTTTAAAGTAATTCCAGTTTGTTTCATAAATTCTTCACAAATTAATGTCTTAGTAATATGCTTTAGCGTATTACCTTCCTTAGTAGTTAAATAAACAGTTATAGTCTTACCATCGATATCTTGTCTAAACTTCTTAAGGATATCCTTATAAGCTTCACCCTGCTTCTTTTCTTTCGCTTTCTTAGCTTCAAGCTTCTTTAATGCATCATCAGATGCTTCAACTGCTTTCTTTTCAGTTATAAGCTTATTTGCTAAATTAGATGATACTGTAATAACATCATCCTTCTTGCCTTTGCCTTTTAAATCCTCTAATAATAATACCTGCATTGTTGCAGTAGTCTTATCGATATATTCTTCTCTTAGTTGTGCAATTAAATCATCTTTAATTTCATCAACAGACTTATCCTTAATTTGTGATGCAGCACTATTAAAGTGTCCTCCACCACCCATTAGTTCCATAATAACCTGAACATTAACAGAGTCACCTAAGCTTCTTGCAGAAATACCAACTGTATTACTATCAATTCTACCAATTGTAAATGATGCTTCAACACCAGCAACCTCTAATAGCTGATCTGATATCTTAGCAAGCATAGTTCTATCAGGAATCTTAGTATCACCAACATTACTTATTGCAAATCTACCATATACAATTTCTGATTTTAATAGAGCATCTGCAATGATTTTTTCTGAATCTAGAGATTCTTGTAATAATTTCTTAACGAAAATCATATCTGCACCCATTGATTTTAATGTTGCAGCAGCTTCAAATGTTCTCGTACCAGCACGCATTGTAAAGTTATTTGTATCAACTATAATACCTGATAACATAATAGATGCTTCAATTGGAGAAACTGTAATATTTGAATTATAGAACATAAACATTTCAGAAACTAATTCTACTGCACTTGATGCAGATGTTTCTACATAATAAGTTAAATATCCAGAGTATCCAGGATCACCTGCTCTATGGTGGTCAATTATTGATAATCTTTCTGCCTTAGCAAATAAATCCTTAAACATTACTAATGATGGTGATTGTGTATCTGTAACAATTAATAATGTTGTAGGCTTAATTAATTCTAATGCTGTTTCACAATCAATAAAATTATCTATAATTTCAGGATGAGCCTCAAGACCAGCATAAACCTTCTGAACTGTTCTATCAGCACGTTCAGGATCAAACACCATCTTAACTGGTTTATTTCCAGATTGAACCATATGGAATACACCAATCATAGAACCAAAAGCATCAGTATCTGCAAAATTATGACACATGATTAATACATCACTTGAATCCTCAACTGCTTCCTTTAATGAAACAGCCTGCATACGTGCTTCAATTAATGTATTCTTTTCTTGTGAGTTTGCATTACCGCCGTAGAATTGAATCTTCTTATGTTCAACGTTAACAACTATCTGGTCACCACCACGCTTTTCAGCTAATTCAATTGCATTATTAGCGATAGTTCCTAATTCCTCATAAGATACGTCATAGCATGCAATACCCATAGATAAAGTTGCCTTTAATCTATTTGTTTGTGCAACATTATGAACATCATTTAAAATAGAGAATTTATCTTGAATCATTGCATTTAAAGATTCTTGGTCCATAATGAATAAGAATCTATCTCCAGCTGTTGATTGTAAATAACATCTATATTTTTCTAACCAATCTGTAACAATACCTAAAATTTGACCACGAATATTTGCTTTTTCTTGTACATCAAACTTCTTTAATGATTCTTCTAGGTTGTCTAGTGCAATAATACCAATACCTGTAATTCTATCGTTATATCTTTTATTTAAATTTTCTCTTGCAGTTTCATCAAAAAAATAAAGAATTCTATAATCAGAATTGTGTGTGACATCATAAAATTTATTTTTATATTGTAATAAAAACTTATCTTTATTTTGAGTAATTGCTGATTCATGTAATTCAGGTGAAACATCAGTAACCTTAAGCTCATCTTTTACAATATTCTCGCCAAATCTAGATAATGCATATTCATTAGCCCATGAAATTTGGTATGCTTCATCATAAATCATAATTCCAATAGGTAATGAGTGGAATGATTCATCTCCTGCCTTTTGAGCATAATATGAAATGTTTTTCCATTGAGCAAGCTGTTCACTAATACTTGCGTTATTATTTTTTAACTTTCTAACTAAGAAGCGATGAATAAAAACGAATGCTAAAATAAGGCATAATAATGCTCCAGCAATCGCAGATATAGCTATTGGATAGTTTTTCTTTTCTACAATAAAAGAGTAATAGAATGATAAAAATCCTAATCCACCACTTCCAAGCAATAAAATAATACTTGAAATTATAAATTTCATGGCCATCACCTCAATCATAAATCAATTATATCAAAAAATAAATCATTTATCAACAAATAGGCAATAGCTTAAATTGTTTGTTTACTTATAAAGTAAAAGGGAGCCAGAAGGCTCCCATAAACATTAATTTATTTATTAATTTCATCTACAATTTCTTTTACAAAATCGTATACATATTTAGGTGAATCAACACCATATTTTGCAATAATATTAACAATTGCAGAACCAATAATTGCACCATCTGCAACCTCTGTCATTTTAACAGCTGTTGCTGCATTTTTAATACCAAATCCAACACAAACAGGTATATCAGTATATTTCTTTATTTCTTTTACCATACCATTAATATCTGTTGTAATATTATCTCTTACACCAGTAACACCAAGTGATGAAACTAAATATAAGAATCCTTCTGATTCAGATGCAATCATTTTAATTCTATTATCAGATGTTGGCGCAATCAATGAAACAACTGCAACATTATATTTTGATGCTATAGCCTTAACCTCTTCTTTTTCTTCAAAAGGCATATCAGGAATTATGATACCACAAATATTTACTTCCTTACATTTCTTAAAGAATTCATCATATCCATATGAGAAAACTGGGTTTAAATAAGTCATAAATACTAATGGAAAGTTAGGTTCATCAACTCTTAATTCCTTAACCATCTCAAAAATTTTATCTACTGTTGTTCCGCTAGCTAAAGCTCTAATATCTGCTTCCATAATAGTATTTCCTTCAGCAATTGGATCTGAAAAAGGAATACCAATTTCGATAATTGATGAGCCGGCCTTAATTAAAGTTTTAATTATTTCCTTTGTTGTATCTAGGTTAGGATCACCTGCAGTAACAAAAGGTATAAATGCTTTTTTATTTTTAATATAGTTTCTAAAATTAATCATGAATATCTTCTCCTAAATATCTTGCTATTGCAGCAACATCCTTATCTCCTCTACCAGAAATATTAATAACAATGATCTTATCTTTTGACATTTTTGGTGCAACCTTTAATGCATAAGAAACTGCGTGTGATGATTCAATTGCTGGAATAATACCTTCAGTCTTAGATAAATACTTAAATGCTTCAACAGCCTCATCATCAGTAACAGGAACATATTTTGCTCGACCTGTTTTGTAAAGGTTTGCATGTTCAGGTCCAATTCCTGGGTAATCTAGACCTGCAGATATAGAATAAACTGGTGCAATTTGTCCATCATCATCTTGGCAGAATAATGACTTCATACCATGGAAAACGCCAGTTCTACCTGTTGAAATTGTTGCTGCAGTAAGCTTTGTATCAATTCCTTTTCCTGCTGCTTCACAACCAACTAATTCAACTTCTTTATTTGGAATAAAATCATAGAATGCACCAATTGCATTAGATCCTCCGCCTACACATGCGATAACCATATCTGGGTTTCTTCCTTCTAATGCATTAACCTGCATTTTAATTTCTTCACCAATAATTTTTTGGAAATCACGAACAATCATTGGGAATGGATGTGGTCCCATTACTGAGCCTAATACATATAAAGTATCATCCATTCTTGAAGCCCATTCCTTCATTGCAGCATTAACTGCATCCTTTAATACCTTTGATCCAGATGTAACAGCATTTACCTTAGCACCTAAAAGCTTCATTCTAAATACATTAAGTGCTTGTCTTTTTGTATCCTCTTCGCCCATGAATATTTCACATTCAAGTCCTAATAATGCTGCAACAGTCGCAGTTGCAACACCATGCTGACCAGCACCTGTTTCTGCAATTACTCTTTTTTTGCCCATCTTTTTTGCAAGAAGACATAAACCAAGACAATTATTAATCTTATGAGCACCAGTATGGTTTAAATCTTCACGCTTTAAATAAATTTTGGCACCACCTAAATCCTTAGTCATATTTTCTGCATAATATAACATAGATGGACGTCCAGCATAATTATTATATAAATCCCTTAATTCCTTAATAAAGCTTGGATCCTTGCTATAAAAATTATATGCCTCTTCAAGCTCATTAACTGCATTCATTAATGTTTCTGGGACATATTGTCCACCAAATTCTCCATATCTTCCTTTACTCATATTCTCTAACCTTTCTTATAATCTCTTCTATTTTTTCTTCATCCTTAAAGCCATTAACCTCAACACCACTTGATAAATCTATACAATATGGCATAAGCTTTAATGCTTCTTCAATATTTAAAATTGAAATACCACCTGCTAAAAATATAGGCTTACTATATTCTTTTATTGTAGTCCAATCAAATATCTCTCCACTTCCAGGATTAATATTATCTAGCAATAAATAATCAGCATTTTTATCTAATCTATAAGCATTTATAATTGGCTTATTTGTTATTGCTTTTAAATTTTTAATATATTCTTCATCCTCATTACCATGTAATTGAATTAAATCAATATATGGTAAAGCTTCTTTAATATAATCTATTTCTTGATTTAAGAATACTCCAACTGCCTTTATACTATGATCTAGCATATTATAAAGATTTTTTAATGTATTAATATCAATTGTTCTTTTCTTATCAAAGGCTAATATAAATCCAATATAGTCAGGTTTATATTTATTAACAATTAAAATATCCTCTTTTCTTCTTAAACCACATATTTTAATTTTAGTCATATTTTAATTTATTTACCATTTCAATTGGGTTATCTGAACGCATAAGTGTCTCTCCAATTAAAACTGCATCAACATCATTTTCTTCTAATACTTTAATATCTTCTCTAGTTTTAATTCCTGATTCACTTACGAATTTAACTGATTTTGGTGCTAAATTTCTCAAATTAATTGAATTATGCATATCAATAGTAAAATCCTTTAAATTTCTATTATTTACGCCTATAACTTTTGCGCCAATAGACAATGCAATCTTAACCTCTTCCTCATCATGTGCTTCAACTAAGCATCCTAAGCCTAAGGAATGTGCAAGTTCTAAATATTCCTTTAGTTCTTCTTTTTTTAGTATTGCAACTATAAGTAATATAGCATCTGCACCAATTGCTTTTGCTTCATATATTTGATAAGGGTAAAGTATAAAATCTTTTCTTAATACAGGGACTGATACTAAAGATTTTACATCAGTTAATATTTTATCAGAACCAAGGAATCTAGTTGGTTCTGTTAAAACTGATATAACATCAGCACATTGGTTATAGCATAAAGCGATATCCTTATATAAAAAGTCTTTACTAATTAATCCTTTAGATGGGGATGCTTTTTTAATTTCACAAATAAATGAAATTCCCTTTTTGCCAATAGCATCATAGAATGAAACCATTGTTTTAGGATCACGCTTATTTGCCATTTCCTTAATATATTCTATATTTTCTTTCTTATCTTTGTATCTATCTTTTACTGCGTCAACTAATTCATCTAGAATCATTATTGATTTGATGCCTCAACAAACTCGTTTAACTTCTTTAAAGCCTTACCTGATGCTAAAGTTTCACGAGCAATTTCTATACCTTTTTGAATTGAGATTCCATCTGTTGCAACATATATTGCAAGACCTGCGTTTAGAATAACTGCATCACGTCTCTTAGATTCTTCATTATTTAAAATCTTTAAGGCAATTTCTGCATTTTCCTTTGGATCACCGCCAATTAGATCCTTCATTTCACAATAGTTAAAGCCATAAGCTCTTGGATCAAATTCAAATGATGAAATAATACCATTTCTTAATTCACAAATATTTGTTTTACCAGTTAGGGTTACTTCATCAAGTCCATCATTACCATTAACTATTAACGCATTCTTAATTCCAACCTCCTTTGCAACCTCTGCAATTACAGGAAGTAATTCTTTAGAATAAGAACCTAAAACAATTTTTTCTGTATGGGCCGGATTTGTTAAAGGTCCTAAAATATTAAATACTGTTCTATAGCCTAATGACTTACGGATTGGGCCTGCATTCTTCATTGCTTGATGATATACTTGAGCAAATAGGAAAATTATATTTGTTTTATTAAATATCTTTTGTGCTTCTTCTTTAGTTGTTCTAATATTTACTCCTAATGCTTCAAATAAATCTGCAGCGCCACATTTTGATGAAACAGCTCTATTACCATGCTTAGCAACCTTAACACCTGAAGCTGCAACAACTAATGCAGCAATTGATGAAATATTGATTGAAGATGATTTATCTCCACCAGTACCAACAATATCAATTGCATCTTCTGCACCTTCAAAATAAGTACCATTATCTCTCATTGCTTTAGCTGAGGCTGCAATTTCAATAACAGTTTCGCCTTTCATTCTTAATGCAGTAAGATAGGCACCTGCTTGAGCTTCTTCAATATCGCCTTTCATTATTTTATCTAGCATGAAGTATGCTTCATCAAATGTTAAATCATTCTTATCTACTAATTTACCTAAAATATCTTTAATCTCCATTTTATCTTACCTCTTCAATAAAGTTCTTTAATATTTTCATTCCGTCCTTTGTCATTATTGATTCTGGATGAAACTGAACTCCATATATTTTTTTAGTTTTATGCATAACTGCCATAATATCTCCATCCTTTGATTTTGATATTACCTTTAATTCATTAGGAATATCTATTGCAACAAGTGAATGATATCTTGCAGCTTCAATTTCCTTTGTTAATCCTTTAAATATTGTTGCATTATTATCTATTTCTAATATATCCTTCTTACCATGCATTATCTTTGGTGCATGCACTATTTTTGCACCAAAAACCTCACAAATTGCTTGATGTCCAAGGCAAACACCAAGTAATGGCGTATCATCAATATTTCTTATCAAATCCTCAATTATACCTGCATTCTTTGGTGTACCAGGACCTGGGGAAATAATAATATGTGAAGGTTTTAATTCAAGGATTTCTTTTACAGTTAATTCATCATTTCTTATTACCTTAATATCACTATTTATTGTTCCAATAAATTGATATAGGTTATATGAAAATGAATCATAATTATCAATTAATAAGATCATTCTAATTCCCCCTCTGACATTTCTAATGCCTTTAGTATTGCTTTAGCTTTATTTTCAGTTTCTTGATATTCATTTAGAGGAACAGAATCTAATACAATTCCACCACCTGCTTGTACATAAACATCATCACCCTTTTTAATAGCTGTTCTAATACAAATGCACATATCAAGATTTCCTCTAAAATCAATATATCCAATTGCACCACCATAAATACCTCTTCTTACAGGCTCTAGTTCATCTATTATTTCCATTGCACGAATCTTAGGTGCGCCAGATAAAGTTCCTGCTGGAAGTAATGATGTTAATGCATCAACTGCATCATAATCATCTCTTATAATTCCATTAACTGTTGATGTAATATGCATTACATGACTGAATTTTAATATATATTGATATTTAACAACCTCAACAGAACCAAATTTAGAAATTCTACCAATATCATTTCTTCCTAAATCAACTAACATATTATGTTCTGCAAGTTCTTTTTCATCATGCTTTAATTCTTCTTCAATTAAAACATCTTCTTTTTCATTTTTACCTCTAGGTCTTGTGCCAGCGATTGGGAATGTTTGTAGTAAATCTCCTTCCTTCTTAACAAGTGTTTCAGGAGATGCACCTGCAATCTCAATTTCTCCAGTGTCCATATAAATCATATAAGGAGATGGATTTAAGCCTCTTAAAACTCTATAAGTGTTGTAAAGGTCTCCTTCCATTTTTCCTTTAAATCTTCTAGAAAATACACATTGGAATATATCTCCATCCTTTATGTAATTCTTTATTTTTTCAATTGATTCGCTATAGCTTAAAAAATTATCGTGTGCAACTATAGGCTCAATAATTTTGTTATTAGGTATATTAGGATGGAAATCAGCTTTAATTAAAGTAATTAAATTGTGAATTTCTTTTAAAGCCTTATCATAATTTTCTTCCAAGTTATCAGTATTAATATTAACTATTACAATTATTTTTTGTCTAATATTGTCAAAGGCAATAACCTTATCAAATAGCATAAAATGATAATCATTAAATTCTGCCTCATCATAAGATTTGAATTTTAATGTAGGCTCTTTATATTTAACAGTATCATATGATGCATATCCAACAAAGCCGCCTGTAAATGAAGGAAGGTAATCAAAATGTGGTGACTTATATTTAGAAATAATCTTTCTAATTTCATTCATTGGATCCTTTGATTCAAACTTTTCTTCCTTACACCCATTTATAATTGTAACCATATTATCCTTACATTTAATTTCTAAGATAGGATCATATCCTAAGAAAGAATATCTTCCTAGCTTTTCATTTGTAACAGATTCTAATAAATAATGCTTATTTGAAATTGCCTTTAAGTTTTTTAATACTTGAATTGGATTTTTAATATCACTCATTATTTCTTCAGAAACTGGAATGGTATTATAATCCTTTAAATTTTGAATTTCTTCTAAACTTGGTCTCATATTATTTCCTCCCTTTGAAAATAAAAAAACTCGTCCTAAATACATAGGACGAGTAATAACCCGCGGTACCACCTAATTTTATGACTTTGATGCCATACACTTTAAAATGCCAACACATTTCTATCAACTGACGTATGAAAACGTAATAGGATACTAAAGAATTTCTTCTTTTTCGCTATTCCCTCTATGGTCCATTTACAAAATAGTAATCCACAGGGCTTCCACCATCCCCTGCTCTCTATAAGCACTTTTAATGTTTTATCTCCATATCAACGGTTTAATTATGAAATTACTAGTATTATAAAACAATATTCTAATTGCGTCAATACTTTTCGATACTTTTTTCAAAATATGGTTTAAAAATAAAATTATATTTATTTAATATTTTATTAAAATATTATTCTATTACTAAATCACCTAAATAATTTTTACCATTACTATACTTACCATTCATTAATTCATATTCTCTTAACGCATTATCTTTAATTGATATATATAATTCTACATTAGAATCATCAGTAACTGCTTCTAAAGATACTTTTAAATCGTTGTCATTTATTTTCTTATAAGTATGAATAAGCCCATTAGATGTTTTAATATATAAATCTACTGTTAATTCTTCATATATATTATTAAATCCCATATTAGCTAAATTAACATCTATTTTTAAAACACCTAATTTATATTCTGTTGCAATACTTTCTACATATAATTTAAAGCCCATATGGTTTACCATATAATCATAAAATGATTGGCCATTATATTCTTTATCTCTCCATGAATTTACTAAATTATCATCCCATTCTAAATTTAAATATGATAATCCAACTAAATCCATTTCAGCTAATACCTCATCTATTGTAAATAAATTTGTTGGTTCTCCTATTACCTCACCACCAAATGGAGTTATAAGCTTACCTAAGAAATTAGTTTCTTTTATTCTTGCATCAAGACTTTCATATGTCCCACTATCAACTATAGTACCATAATAGCCATCATTAAAAACTCCTAATCTATTATTAGTTTCATCTAGTATAAATGTATCGAGATTAGAGTAGTTATATCCTAAATATTCATAAACAAAAACAGGCTTTCTTGAAAGAATCGGTAATGTTTCTACATTATTTAACCAAGCCTCAAGTAAAACATTATATGTTGATTGAATAGATAATACTGATGTATGCATTTCACCCCAAGGTCCTATAAGACCACATTCTATTGCAACCAATAAATCTTTATATTGATTAATTACTGAAGAAAGCTTTTCTATATGCTTTACCATCATAGGAATTGAAGGTTCCATATTTTCTTTTCCTTTATATTCATCATACGCAAATCTAATAATTATAGAACATCTTTTATTATTAGCATAATATAAGTAAGTTTCTAATTTTTCTAATGCATCATCTGTTATTTCATAATCAGCTTCATTATTCGTAGCACTTGAAAAATCAGATATATCAACTCTTAAATGATAGAAACCATTTTCTTCAAAATCATCATCTACTTCAACACCAGATCTTTTTAAATTCAAATATCTAGTTCTATAAAATCCCATACATGGATTTACTACTCCAGTAGTTTTTATATCACTACTGAAATTATTAATATAAACATTTTTTTCTATTGTTGTAGTTGTATTAAAAGATGTTGTTAAATTATTTGTAATTTCATTACCTTTTGTTGTACTACAAGCTGTTAATAAAAAAGATAATGCTAACCCTAAAAATATTTTTCCTAATTTCATAAAAAAAATACTCCTTTCAATGTTTACATAAGTATAACATAAAAAGGAGATATTCAAACTATTTATTTTCTAAATTCCAATTTCTTATCAAAACTCATTTCCCAAAAGGCTTTTTCTCTAATTGATGAAAATCTAAATATTTCTTTACACTTCTCAAAACTAAATTGGTATCTATTCATTAAATCATTTGCAAAATCAGACCATGATTTAGCACATTCAGTCATGAAATCACCTATATATGTTTCTAATAAGAATCTATATTTATTTCCTTCAAGTATATTTGGATTTTCTTTATAACTCTTATTAAAAATATATTCATAAGATAACATACAAGGAAGGATAGACATCATTCCTTCAATTAAAGATCCATTAGCACACCAATTCATCATAGAATCGATATATATTTGAGATTCAACATCAGGAATTGTTGTTTCAACCTCAAAATCTGTAAGATTATGCTTTGAAATATAATCTCTTCTTACTGATGTTTCACCTTCTCTAACAAAGGATAGCATATCATAAATCATTCTTATCTCATCTAAAGTATTACACTTAGTAATAAGATGTGCATAGCATTTTGCATAATTTAATAAATATCTTGTATCTTCTACAATATATTTAGTCATTTGCTCATCAGTTAGTGTTCCATTAAGTAATCCTTGAACAAATTTTGAATTAATACATTCATTCCATATAGGTAATGAATCTTTAATAATTTCATCCATGTAATTAGTCATTGTACTTCTCCTTAATATTACATCCATGATCCATTGGACCGCTACCTTTGCCTAAATCAAGCATTTCATTTAAACAATCAGATAAATATTCCTTAGCATTTCTAATTGATTTTTCAACGCTTTTACCTTTTGCAAGATTTGATGCAATTGCGCTAGATAATGTGCAACCTGTACCATGTGTATTTGGATTATCAATTCTTCTTCCAAAAATCCAAGTCAATTTTCCATTTTGACATAAAAGATCATTTGCATCATTAACCCTATGTCCACCTTTTACTAAGATAGCCTTTGGCCCTAATTCCATTATCTTTTTAGCTGCAGTTTCCATGTCTTCTGAATTAGAAATTTTCATTCCAGATAAAACCTCAGCTTCAGGAATATTAGGTGTTATTACATCAGCTAAAGGAATTAATTCTTTTATTAATGTTTCTTCTGCATCAGCACTTAATAATCTAGCTCCACTTGTTGCAACCATAACAGGATCTAAAACTATATTAGTAGCATTATATTCCTTAAGCTTTTTGCTAATAGTCTTAATTAATTCCTTATCAGAAACCATACCTATTTTTACTGCATCAGGTCTAATATCTTTAAATATAGCATCAATCTCTTCTTCTAAAAACTTAGGTGTAACATTCATAATATCATATACACCTAAGGTATTTTGTGCTGTTAATGCAGTTATTGCTGTTTCAGCAAAGCATTTATTTGCAAGTATTGTTTTTATATCTGCTTGAATTCCAGCACCACCTGATGAATCTGAACCAGCAATAGATAAAACTACCTTCATATTAGTATCTCCTCAAATTTAAATAATAATTACATGTTTTTCTAACTATATCATAATGCTTGAAATTACTCTTCCCCTTTATTCCAAGCACCTTTATACCGCTTAAAGCTGCACCTTCTAATGCATGAGGAGCATCTTCAACTATCAACGTCTCTTCCCTACTGAATCCTAACATATTAGCTATCCCTAAATAGCCATTACCATCAACCTTTGTTATATTGTAATTTGTAGATGTATATAATCTTTTAAAGCAATCCTTAATTCCATTTTTTTCTAATGATGCTAATATTAAGGGCTCTGATGTTGCTGTATATAAAACAACCATCCCCTTTTTATTAATATCATCTAAAAAGTCTTTAACTCCCTCATTTAGATTTATTTTTACATATTCAGCCATAATAAATGTATTTAATTCATCCATTATTATAGATGCATCAACACCAGGGAAAAATAAATCTCTTAGATATTCTGCAGTTTCATCATTTGTTTGAAGTCTAACATCATAATCAATTGTTTTAGGTGGTACGATTCCTTTAGATACTAGATATCTTGAAGTTATATCACTCCACATTCCCATTGATTCTAATAATGTCCCATCATAATCAACTATAAATAATTTATAATCATTAGTATTAAGAAGTATTTCATCAACCCTCTTAGCTAATTCTTTTGTTGCAGAGACAATATCTTTTTCTTTAAATATCGCAGAAACAACACTAATACCATCAATCATAGTATCCTTCAAATCTATGATATTATCCTTAGTTATCCCACCTATTGCACAAACAGGTATTTTTACGCTATCACATATTTCAGTTAAAATTTTAATTTCAACAGCTTTTGCATCAAGCTTTGTTGATGTTTGAAAAATAGTACCAACACCTAAATAATCAGCCCCCATTTTTTCTGCTAAAATAGCTTCTTCAACAGTTTCAGCTGAAACACCAAGTATTTTATTTTTGCCAATCTTTTCTCTTACTAAATCAGCCCTCATATCAGATTGACCAACATGAATACCATCAGCATCTACAGCTAAAAAAACCTCAAGTGAATCATTAATAATAAATGGCACATCATATTTTTTGCATACTTCCTTTATTTCAAATGCTTCCTTTATAAATGATTCAGTATCTAACTCTTTTTCTCTTAGCTGAATCATTGTTGCACCACCAAGTATTGCCTTTTCAACATCATCCTTAAGCTTTCTTCCTTCTAACCAATATCGATCAGTTACTGCATAAAGCTTTAAACTAGATTTCAAACTTTTCAACTTTAGCACCTTTTTCTATTTTTTCATCAGTCATATTAGATAATTCATCAATTAATCCAATATGTAGGCTACCTGTACCCTTTGCATATTCCTTTGCAAGCTCTCCTGAAAGACCAACTGCAACAATTGAATTTAAAACAGCCTCAAGTCTATTATCCCTATTTGCAACAATTGATGCTGCAATAACACCAGCTGTCATACAGCCAGTACCTGTAATAGCTCTCATTTCCTTACAGCCATTATCAGTAATATATGCAGTATTTTTATCAACAATTACATCAATAACACCTGTAATTGCAATAACTGCACCAGTTGCTTTAGATAAGTCTTTTGCAAATTTAAAAACATCTTTTAAATTTTTCCTTGTTGCCTGATCAGCCTCACTTGCATCAACACCCTTAGTTTTAGATGAAACATTTGCTAAAGCCTTTATTTCACTTATGTTGCCCTTAATACAATCAAATTTAATTTCATCCATAAGCTTTTTAATAACTTCATTTCTATATGGTGTTGCACCTGCACCACATGGATCTAATACAACTACATGCCCAAGTTCATTAGCTCTTTTTCCAGATTCAATCATAGAAACAACAGTGTTTTTATTTAATGTACCTGTGTTAATTACTAACGCATTACAAATGTTTTGCATATCAGGTGCATCATTAATTTCATCTGTCATAATAGGAGATGCTCCTATTGCTAATGTTGCATTCGCAACATCATTTACAGTCACATAATTCGTAATGAAATGAATTAATGGTGACTTTTCTCTAATATTATTTATAAAACCCATTCTTACCTCCTAAAATATAAAAAAAGGGCACTGTAAGCGTCCTTAATAATTAAAAATAAAATATACGCCTACGCTAGCATTACCTAGATCAGGATAGGTCGAAGATATATCTTCCTCTCAGCCGGTCACACCAGCTCCCTTTTTCATATTTACAAATATATTTTAAAATTAAGATATATTAATGTCAATAAAAAAATAAATCCTATTTTTCAATAGGACTTATTTTTATAACTCTCTTTAATTTATTGTAACACTTCTACATTTTCATTAGATCCAAGCTTCTTTTTATTTTCTTGATCCTTGTGAATTGCATTAATAACTCCAACTAATGAAATCACTAATAATACTACAGTACATACCATTAAAATAACTGGTACAAAAGAATTTGTAATACTATCATGATACTTAATTACAGTTACTATTGCTGCTGCAAGTGAGAATACACTTGCGAAGAATGCGAACATGTCACGTAGGAACTTTTGTAATAATTTATCAATAGTTAATGATAGGATTGTGAATACAATTGCTGGAATAGTAAATATAAATCCAATTACTGATAATCCAGTAAATGCACTAGCACTGATGATTGTATGCTTAATTGTTTCACCATTAGATGTAGCATCTACACAATATATTAAAACATACACAAAAGTCATAACTAAAAGTAATAAGTACAAAATTCCCATGAATATTCTCTTCATAATTCTATACCCCCTCGGCAATTATTATATTAGCATACTATTTTCTCTAATGCAATACTTTTTGTAAAGTTTGTTTTACATTTTTGTATTCATACTATGTATGAAGTATTAGTTAGAAAGAATTCTAATTAATGTTTCTACTTCATTATTAGTCATTCCACCATTAATTAAATAAGTCTTAATATATGGTGAAAAATCTACTTCGTCTAGTTTTATTTCATCATCACCAACTAAGAATCTTAGCATTGTATCAACGTTTCTTTCCTTTATAATTCTATATCTTAATGGATCACTTTCTTCTGTAATTCTATAATAGTTATAATATGTTAGCATATAATCATCCACTATTTCTTTATATGTTGCACCACATAGTGCTTCAATAACTATGCATACAAATCCAGTTCTATCTTTACCTTCCTGACAATGAATTAAATATGGACCATCTATTTCTAAGAACTGTCTAAATCCTAATGATACCTTATTTCTAAATTCATCAGATTTATAATTCATATTCATTGCTAAAGGAATAATCTTCTCATCATTAGATGCAGTAAATAAAATAGAATTTTTTCTATAAAGTGATAAGAAATATGGAGAATTAAAATCTTCTTTTTGAATATAGCCTTCTATTTTTTCTTTAGTATCTGCTAAATTCATAATAAAATTAACATTATCATTTTCTATTAATGTATCAACATAATGAGCTCTATTATGCTTATTATCGCATGGAGATGCTGATCTAAATAAAATATTATCTTTAATATTACCAATATTATTTAACGATCTATAATTTGCAAACATTATATCACTATCATATAGTGTTCTATCATCCTTATATTGGATATTCATTGTATCTTGAATATCTTTATATTTAGCCTTTTCATTTAATTTAATACTTGCAGTATCATTATCATTTAATCCTATGATGTCCCAATAATCATCACCATAATTAATAGCTAATTTAATATATTCATATCCAGGATATCCAACTAATAATGATTCTCCTGCGTCTACATAATAACCATTATAATATGGTAAATCTAATATTTTATATCCATTACTAAATTCTAATGAAATACTATCTCCATAATCAAAGCCTTTACTATTAAAATCATCAATAGTAATTCCAAAATATACTCCACCAAATTCTAATTCATGGTCTAGATTTAAGTTTTCTATTAAAGTAGTATTATCTTTATTACATGAAGATAATAAAAAAATACTTAAAGATAAGAAAGCTAATGCTAAGCTTCTTTTTAAATGCTTCATATTTTTCTCCCCTTAAAACGTTGGTATTATATCATGTGATTTTACAATTTTTAATCTTCTTATTGCATATAAGAATAATAATATAGATGTAGAATAATTTAGCGATGCTCCACTACATTCTCCACTTATAGGATCTAATTCCTGACCAAATGGCATATCATCATAATATTTAATAAATCTATCTAACCATTTATATAATATATGATCATATTCCTTCTTATATCCATAATAATCCATCCAAAGTGAACATCTTAAGGTAATTAATGCTTGACTGTAATATCCCCAAGAATTTGGCATTTTATGGTCTTTAAAGGATGGATCAGATATAGACATTGAAGGAAATGGATATTCCGTATAGAATTCTTTAGGATTCTTAATATATTTATTATATATTAAATCTATTAATTCCTTATCCTTTTCTTTATCTAATACTCTTTCTTGGAAAAGCAAAAATATTTGACTAGACCTATATTTTCTTAAACCATTAGAATCTCTATCATAAAAGAATGAATCCTCTTTTGATAAGCATTCCTTAAACAAGTTCTTTTTTATTCTTCTTGCAAGCATATCGTATTTATCAATATTATTACTATCGTTTAGGATTATTGCCATTTCGTGTAATGACTTTAATGTCATATATAAATTACAATTTAAGTCAACTGCAATAATACCCCTACTATCTGGCTTTATTGATGCATCCTGTCTTATACCATCAATTGAATAATAAGTTTTATATTTCATATTATCTAGTCTTGCGCTATTATCATGGCCTGTATCATATCCAACAAACATTTCAACTAAGCCTTTTCCTAAAGTCATTCTATATTTATATAAAAAATCTACCCACTTCTTAGTACCATTATATAGTTTTTCTAATAATTCTTGATCATTTGTTTTTCTATATACAATAAGGCCTAGTCTTGCAAAAGAAACGCATTCCTGTAGCTGAGAATAACCAACACCTTCCTTATCCTTTATGAAGCAAGGATATTGGCCTTTATCATTCATTAAATCTAAGAATAAATTAATAGTGTTTTTAGCAATACTAAAATCATCAAATAGATTACCATACATTATTGAATCATAAACATGTTCTAACCAAATACCATTATATTGATTTGAAACAACAATTACTTTTTCTTTATATTTATTGACAGTTTTAATATGTTCACTAATAAATATTCTAGATATTTCATCTACTTTTTCTTCTAGATTCTTATATTTTTCATTTATATTAATATTTTTATAAAATAAATTATCTACCTTATTAATATCAAATCCAGATACTAAGCAATTAATATCTAAATCATTTAAGTAAAAATCTTTTAATATATATTGATCAGATTTAGTTACCTTAAAGAAATTATCACATTCTAATTTAGTATTAGAAATATGAATATTTCTTACAATATTTTTAAAAGTATCATCTCTTCCCTTTAAGTCGAAGAATTGAGTCCAAGGCCAAATATATATTAATGCTTTAGAATAACCTTTTATATCTTCTACTAATACATTTTCATATATTTGAGGCGTATCCGGTCTAACCTTAAACCAAATTATATTATTAGATTCAATTGAATCTATACCACTAAAAATAATATCCTTATTGTGAATTGACTCACTTCCTAAGGTTAAACATGAATGACAAAATTTAAAATTATTATCCTCAATAATAATATATTCATTTATACCATTGTGGAAATCTTTATCTGCGTATGCTCCCTTACCACCCTTTAGGGCTATTGCATCATCATTAACATCAAATGTGTTATTACTAATTAATACATATCTCGCATAATCAATATCAATACCATCTGTAGATGGAGCTTTTACTGGTACTTCAGGTGAATATATATTTAAATTAATTAATTTTATATATTCTGATTTATATATATGTATATTCCAAAAAGGGGAATTAATTAATGTTAAGCCACAAATATTTACATTAAAAGAATTAGATACATATATTAATCTAGGTCTTTGTTCATCCTTATTAGTTGCTTTATCATTCCATTCTCTTCTTGTCCAAAAGCTCTTCCAGCTATTAAGTCCATTACCATCAATAATACCCTTACCAAATATATATGTATTAGATACTCCAATAAAGTTTAATAATGCAGGAAAATATAATCCACTTTCTCCTTCTATTCTTGTATAACATAATGGATAATCATTAATATTATTACTACCTATAAGCTTAGCATTTTCTAAAATACATAAGTTTACATTGTTTTTAAAATATAATGCCCCTGTATGATATATATTATCAACAATTAATAAGCCTCCACCATTATCACTTATATCATCAATTAAATCTTGAATAATATTTGTAACAATATTTTTATTATCATTACAATAATTACTTAAATAGTATTTATTATTAAATTGATTAATATCAATTTCATTATTATTTTTAAAAAATGAATCGATTTTTGTACCGTCTAAAAAGCTTTCCCTCATACAATCACCTACTATTTATTTTAGCATAATAAATAAATATTTAAAATATTTATAGCATTAAAAAATGCCCTATATAGATTGTTCTATATAGGACATTTATTATATTAGCTTATATTAATTACACCATCTGTACATGTAATAGTTTGTAATGTGTAGCAATTATATTTCCAGAAATCGCTCTTTTCTATACTATTCCATTGTGATATTGTTCCATTATAATTGATATTTGTAATATATGTATCCTCTAATACTGAAGATCCAATCTTTTCTAATGTATTTCTTAAATTTAAAGTTGTTAAATTACTACATTTAGAAAATGCATATGCCTCAATTTCTTTTACTGATGGAGCAAGTGTAATCTCTTCTAATATATCATAGCCATAGAATGCGTATTCTGTAATCTTTCCTCCACCATTAATTGTTATACTAGTTAATGATTTTGGAACATAATAAACTTCATCAACCATTCTTCTAGAACCTGTAGAATAGCTTACATATTTACACTCAATGCTTTGATATTCTGTTGAATCTCTAGATGAAGTAAATAGAATTGCAACTGGATATTTCACATCATCACTACTTGTATAAACCTTTGTACCAGCAAATGGTAGAGTTGCACTCTTAAGTTGACTACAATATGAGAATGCATATTCACCAATAAATGTAACACTTGTAGGAACTTCTATAGTTTCTAAGCCTTGGCAATATTTAAATGCATCTGAGCCTATATAATTTAAGCTTGATCCTTCTTCAAATACTACGCTTGATGCTACTTTACAGAATGCAAATGCACCATCACTAATCTTTGTAATAGAATTAGGAATTACAATAATAGTTAAGCTCATACATTTATAGAATGTATTTTCTAATATTACAGTCACACTTGATGGAATACTAACTGATAATAGATTACTACATTCATAGAATGCACCTACACCAATACTTGTAACTGATTTTGGAATCTTAAATTCAGTAAACTTTCCACCATTAAATGCATAATTTCCAATTGATTCAAGCAATGAACCTTCTTCAAAAGATACACGTTCTAATGGACAGTTATAGAATGCTTCCTTATCAATAATTTTAATATTTTTTGGAATGTAGATTGACTCTAATTTACTATTATAGAATGTTCTCTCATAAATTCTTGTAATATTCTTACTTAAATCTACTCCTTTTATTCCACTATTATAGAATGCATATTCTTCAATTGATTCAATGTAATCAGGAATTACAATATGACTTACGTTAATAGCATTATATAAAGCATTTGAAGGAATATATGTACCACCATTAATTGATACATACTTTAATGCTTGTTGGGATGTCTGATCATTCATTACAAATCCATCATATAATACATTTGCTGGGCATGTAATAGATTCAATTGCATTACTTCCACCAAATATTCTATTTGTACCAGTATAGTTACTTTCATCTTCAAATGTAACTTCAGTTAATGATGTACAATAAGAGAATGCTCCCCATCCAATAGTAGTTACATTTTTAGGAATATAAATATATTCTAATGAACTACAGCCTGTAAATGCGTTTGCCATAATTGAATATAAACCATCATTCAAATCTACTTCCTTTAATGTAGTATTTCCATTAAATGCATTATCTGAAATAACTTTAACTGTTTCTTTAACTATTAAAGTATCAATAGTATTATCTTCTACTCCTAATAATACTACTGGATTACCATTAATATCAGTAATATATTTAAATCCATCAATTACAATATATTCAACTGAAGTATTATCATTTAAGCTAAATTCTTCAATAGTATTAGGTAATGTTAAATTACGAACTGATGTATAAGAATCCAAGTATAACTTATTACCTGATGTTCCATTAAATGTTATAACACTATAACGAATATAACTAAATATGCTTAAAGGACCTGTTGCTATTTTGATATTATTATCATCATAGAATGGAGAACTACCATATTGAGTTACTGATGTTGGAACAAATATTTCTTCTAGCTTTGCACATGAACTTAATACATAATTATTTAACTTTGTTATTCCATCTGGGAAGCTAAATTTAGTTAGATTGCTACAACCAGAAAATGCTCTTTCACCAATATTTGATACACTATTAGGAATATCTATAGATTTTAATGAAGAACAGTTATAGAATGCATTATCACCAATATTTAAAAGAGTTGATGGTAAATTTATTTCTTCTATATCTTTAGTATAGAATGCCTTAGTATCTATAGATGTTAAACCTTCAGGTAATGTTACTTTACCTAAATGATATAAATCAACTAACATATCATAAGTTATGGTATCTCCATCAGTTATAACTAATTCATTTATAGAAGTATAAGGTAATGTAATTGCCTTAACTGTAAGCTTATCAAATCTTATACCATCAAAAGCGTATTTATGAATATATTCAATTGTATCAGGAATTACTAATTCCTTAACACCAGAATTCATAAATGCATATTCTTCAATTGCCTCAATTCCATCTTGGATATATACATTAACTAAATTGTTAGTACTACGGAATGTATTTTTACTTATTACTTTTACTATATTTTCACTATTACCAACATACAATGTAGTTAATTGAGGACATAGTGAGAAAATAGGTGAGGTTGAATAATCACTATTATATGAAATACTAACATTAGATGCATTGAAATATACTGTTGTTAATGATTCACATTCACTAAATGCAGCTATTCCAATCATATTAACTTTTTTAGGAATTGTTAATGTTTCAATATGAGAATATTGTAATGCACAATTTCTAATTTGTTCTAGGCTAGCTGGGAATATTATTTCCTTTGCATTATTGCTTAAGAATGCACAGCTATCAATAATAATTAATGTATCATATTTTGATAGATCAATTACGTCATCTTTATATAGTAATGGACATGAAATTAAAGTCTTATAATCTGTACTAAATAGCATTCCATCAACATCAGCGTATCTATAGCAAGATGAATCAACTGTATATTTCTTAGTATTGATCGGCTTAACTCTTCCATCAAATGTAATAGTTCCGTAATTTTCAATAATGAAATCATCTAATGATAATTGATTGATATACTTTAGCATATTATTATCAATATAACTACAATTCCAATGAATCTTCTTTATTGATGATCCTAGAGTATATAATTCTTTTACATATCTAGGGATTGTAATCTCATCTATTAATTCATTATCAATTGTACCTAACGCAACCACATTTAATCCATTATAAGTTTCAGGAATAATTAAATGGCTTGGTCCATTATATTCATATGAATAACCTTTATCATCATATTTTCTTAATGATGCTCTATAACCACCATTATAGCTTTCAAATACCATGTAAGATGGTATTATTATAGTTTCAGTATAACCACATTTAGTACAACTTCTAGTTTCTTTACCGTTTGTTGATGCGGTTGGAGCCATAATCTTCCATTCACCCATTTCATGTGCTTCTTTTTCTGTTGTCACATCATGGCCACATGTTGCATCATGCCAATGATATTCATAATCATAATTCCATTCATAAGAATATGTATGCCCTTTAGCTTCAATTGTAGTTTCAAATACATACTCTAAATTAGAATCTAATACTTCTTTTCCTAAATATAAATTAATACTATCTGCAGTAAATCTGACTGTAGTTGTCCTACATCCATCTTCTAGACATGTTACAGGTTCAATATTTACTTCATATGTTCCATAAACTGTACACTCGAAATCAGTATCATTTTCATCATATATAATTATGTATACATAATCGTTTTCAATAAATACATTATCTTTACTAAAAATATATTTTCTTTCTAACATAGGAATTACTGGGTCTATTTCTAGTGGATGAAGTCCATCTTCATCACTAAATTTTTCTTCACATCTTACACATTCCCAGTATTCTATATTACCTAGAGAATATAATGTAGGTTCTTGATATTGATGATGTACTAAATCATGCCCATATGCATGTTCAACAATATCATAAATTTCTGTTTTACCTTCAAAATCATAATAGCATTTACCACAATCAAGGCATTCATAATATTCATAATTTCCATCATCTGTACAAGATGCAGGATTTGCACAATGGAAATACATATTATGAATATGACCTTCTGTTGTTGTTTCATAATATGTTGTAGTATTATGTGAAGATGTAACATCATGTATAGTTGATGTATGATTTTGTGTTGTAGTATTAACGGTTGTTGTATCTACATCAGTTTTTGTATTTTCTGTTGTAGTTTCAATATGTGGGTTAGTAGTTGTTACTACAGTTTTAGTTGTAGTATTACTTTGAGTATTTGTTAAAGTATTGCTACTTTCGCCACATGAAACAATTGTGAAGCCTAATATTCCTAAAAAGAATAAAGACAAAAAAGACTTTGTTTTACTCATAAGCTACCTCCAAAATATTTAATTCATAACTATCGTATCTATAATTATATAATAGCACATTTAATAGTATTTTCAAGCATTTCGGACCTTTATGATATTTATGAACACATTTAAAAATCCTCATCAATAAAGATGAGGATAAAATTTTATTCAGTTATTAATAGCTTATATGGTTCTATTTTCTTTATTCTTCTTGATTCAAATATTGCAAATAAGAATGATATTAAAACTAGTAATATTCCAATTAATAAAACACCTAAAACAGGAATTGAAAAATTACATTTCATAATTCCAAAATTAACCATTATCAAATTCATATATGGATTTGCAAGGAAATATGAAAGAACTGAGAATAAAGCAACAGATATAATAATTGATGGCATAAAAGATATAGCTGTTTGTAATACTAAATCTGATGTTTTATATCCTAAAGCCTTTAATATACCATATTCCTTTTTCTTCTTTCTCATTAATGACTTAATTAATAAATATAGAACTAATAATATAATTAAAGAAGAAATTACTAGCATTGCAATAAGCATAACTAACGCAATAGATTTAAAATTCTTAATACCTGCATCCATTACCTTATTAAAATTCATAGTAGTAATAATATGATCTTGATAAATTTGAATACAATCATCGAATATAATATCTGCATCAACATCAGAATCAAACCATAAATAACCAGGTGCGCTTGTTAAATCAGTAAATCTACTTGCAGCATCAAAAGATAACAAAGCTTCTCTTCCGCCATTATTAGTTGTTTGAATGGCACCAGAAATTAAGAATTTTTGCTTATTACCTGCATACATAAATTCTATTTCATCACCAACACTAATTTTATAATTACTTAAGAATTTACCACTTAATGCAATTTCATTATCATAAATAGGTAATCTACCCTTATAGCATACATTTTTATTATTAAGCTTATTGATATCATCAATTATATATGAGAATACTGAATCTTCATTATCTTTATAAATAAGATTTAAATTAATCATATTTTTAACATTAGTGACATCACTTCTATCTTCTAGATATTGATATAATGAATCCTTATATTCACTATCAATTGCAACAACACCACTACATGTTTCAAATGTTAGCATATCAATTTTTGGATGTCTATTAAAGTTTTCAAACATTAATAATGCAACAACACATGTAAATGTAATAAATCCAACAACAAAGAATGTGATAATATTTTGACCAATGTTATTAAATAAAGTTTTAAGTGATAGACTTAAATTTAATCCAATATTACCTTTATCTAAAGGAACTCTATTTTTCTTAAAATTATAAGTATTTAATCCTTCTCTTAAGGCAACAATTGGTTCTATTTTATAAATCTTTCTTGTAGAAATTAAAACTAACACCTGAGTAAATAATACTATAAATACTATTGGTACAAATACCGCAATAAAATTAAATGCAACATTATATGGTAATCCTTGCTGCTTTTCAATTAAGATTCCAATTAAAGGCATTCCAATATAGCTTAATATAACACCTAATATTGAACCTATAATAGATAAAATTAAGAACTGTAATAATAATGATATTACTATATTCTTTGTTGTATATCCCATTGCCTTTAAGGCACCTATTTCCTTCATGTTTTCTTTAATAAAATCAGAAATAGAATTAAATAGCATAAATATTACAACAATTAATAATATTAAAGAAACCATAATAAATGATATAGCTAATATTAAAGCCATAAATCCTCTATTAAAGTACACACCATCAAGTGTTGTTCCTTCAACACTAGAATTTGAATTCGCTTTTGCAATAGCGTTAGTTATTTGAAGTAGCATTCTACTTGATGAAATTTCACTTACCTTAAATGAAATAACATATGAATTATTACTACTATTATCATTTCTAAATGCTTCATATGAAATATCATCTAAAATAAATTCATAAAATCCACTATTATTACATCCATAGTATGTATTACTTATAAATCCTCTAACCTTATATTCATATCTTTTAGAATTTAAGTTTAATGTATATGTATCACCAATTTTTACATCAGCTGATGTATGAAATTGATATGGTAAGTAAATATAATTATTTTTTATATTAGTATCTTCTAATGCAATCTCACTTCTATCAATTGTTTTATTAAAAGACTTAGAGTCATTAATTAATACATTTATAACTAACTCTCCAGAACCAAATGTAATAGATGTTGCATGGAAAAAAGAATAATCTATAACCTCATAAGAATAAGCCCCTCTTAAAGCATCACTTATTACATTAGAATCTATAGAATCTAGGTCATTATATATTATAGAAATTCCATCTCCACTATTAAGCTTTTTAGCATATTTTTTTGGATTACCATAGGCATCTAAAATTAATAATAGGCTTATTCCAATTAAAAATGATGCAAGAATTATAATTAATCCTATCGCAATAGAGATACTTCTTTTCTTTTTAAAATGGGATTTTGCTAGCAATATTTCTTTCATATTACCACCCCATATTCACTAAAAATTCATTTAATTTTTGATGACGTAATTGATCCTCACTCTTATATTTTCCTAAATCTAATTCACCAAAAATCTCTCCATCCTTAATATAGATTATACGATTCGCTCTTCTTGCGGATGTAATATCATGTGTAACCATCACAATAGTTTGTCCGTTTTCATTTGCCAAGGTTAAGGCATCTAATACATCCTTACCTGTCTTAGAATTTAGAGCACCCGTTGGTTCATCTGCAAATAAGATACTAGGATTATTAATTAACGCTCTTGCAATTCCAACCCTTTGGCATTCTCCACCAGACATTTGGTTAGGGAACTTATTCCATAATGCATCATCAATATCTAAGTCTTTTAAGATCTTTTTAGCATTATTAATAACTTCCTTTTTATTTTTATTAACTAATAATCCAGAAGCCAAAATATTATCTAAAACAGACATTGACTCTATTAAATAAATTGATTGAAATACAAATCCAGATGAATATCTCCTAAATACCGCAAGCTCATCACTTGTAAGCTTAGTTATATCCTTATCATTAAATATAATATTACCAAGTGTTGGCTTATCCATTCCAGATAGTGCATATAAAAGTGTTGATTTTCCTGCACCAGAAGCCCCCATTATAACAGTAAAATCACCTTTATAGATTTCTAAATCTATATTTTTTAATACATGCTGTAAAACACCACCGTTAGAAAAAGATTTACATAGTTTTTTTGTTTCAATAATAACATTATCTTCCATAACTGATATCTCCTTTTTACAGCCTTATAATACACTTTTAAATCTTAACAATCTTTATCTAATTCTTAAATAATTCTTAATTTTATAATTGCGATAAACCCAGGATTACCATTTTTAATCTCAAAAATGCCATCCATTTCATTAATAAATGTTTTAGAAATATATAACCCTAATCCAGTTCCATCCTTTGATTCTGAATTACTTCCTCTCTTAAACTTTTCAGTAAGTAAAGGTAATTCTAATTCATCTACACCACTACCATAATCAATAAACTCTAAGCATAAATAACTATTATCTATATAAGAATTTATATTAATATTAGTATTTGCATATTTATATGAATTAGAAATAATATTATCAATTACCTGCTGTAATCTTATTCTATCTATATAAATATTTACTTGTGGAATCTTATATTCTAAAACCTTAACTAGGTAATCTGAATTCTTAATTAAATCATATAATATAAAACTTTCACATTTTTTAGGTGAAATACTAATTTTATCTAAATCCTCTAAGGAAGAAATCAATAAGTTAGAAACTAATGTATTAATTTGATCCGCTTTAGCATTTATAACATCAAAATAATACTTATTCTTTTCATCCTTTGATATTGCACTTCCAAGCTCACTAGTTGATTTAATAGATGAAACTGGTGTTTTAATATCATGAGAAAGCTTTGCGACTAACTCTCTTTTAGTATCATTAGCTTCCTTTTCTTTTTTTCTTGCTTTCTTTAATTCCTCTCTCATAATATCAAAACTTTCAGTAAAAGCGCCAAAATTATTCCCCTTATCCATTGTAAGTGGAATATCTAAATCTCCACTAGATATTCTTGTTGCGTAAGCCTTCATATCCTTAAAAGGATTTAATATATTCTTTTGTAGGTAAATAAAATATGTAATTATAATTGCTAGCTGAATTATAGATATTACTAATACTGTTATAATAATAAAGCTATTATTATTTTTAATATATTCTTCTAAATTGTTATTAATTAAAATTTTATAAGTATTTGAATCTATATTAATATCTACAATTGTATCTTTATTTTTATATGCTTCAGTTAAGCTTTTAGATGTATTTATAGAGCTACTATAAATAACATTACCGTTATCATCAATTATTGAATAATCATAATAGTTAGGGTATTTAGTAATATCATTAAAATTTAATTCTATCTCATGTGAAAGCTCATTGATTTTAATTGTATCATTTTTATAGCTATAGCTATTATTTACTAATATAATAACTGTAATAATTTCTATAATAAAACTTAGGATAATTAATAAAATAAAATATCTCTTTTTCATCTCTTATTAAATCTATATCCTTCCTTCCAAATAGTTATTATGTAATTTGGATTATTCGGATCTTCCTCAATAAGCTCTCTTATCTTTCTTATGTGTACATTTAATGTACCATCAGAAACAAATTTATCATTCCAAACATTATCAAACAATTCATTTTTTGTAATTAATCTATTTGGGTTATTAACTAAATATGATAATAGCTTATATTCTAGTGAGGTTAATTTAATTTCTTTATTATCTATAAAAACATCACGACTATTAAAATCAATTTTAATATGACCATCGTCATATATTTCAAAAACTGGCTTCTTATATCTTTTTAATACTGCCTTAACCTTCGCAAGAATAACTCCTAAGGAATATGGCTTTTCAATATAATCATCCCCACCTATTGATAACGCAATTATCTTATCATCATCTGTATTTCTTGCAGAAATAAATAAAATTGGTATATTTATTTGCTCTCTTAAATATTTACATAGCTCAAAGCCACTACCATCCCCCAAATTAATATCTAATAATATTAATTCACATGTATTATTTTCAAAAAATTCAACACATTCATTATATGAATATAATGAAATAGTTTTAACACCAAAAAGATTAAAATAATCCATAGTACTTTTAGCTAAAACCTCTTCATCATCAACAATCAAGCAATCATAATTCATATTTAATTCACCCCTAAAACTAAACTTAACAATTTGATTATATATCTTTTTTAATATTATTCCAAATTTAAACTAATAAATAACTAAAAAGAAGCTGATTCAATCAGCTTCTTCTTACATTATTGTTTGATTCTTTCCATTATACTTAGCTTCATAAAGCTTTTCATCAGCATTTTTAATCCAATCATCATTTCCAATACCTTCTTGGTATTTAGAAATACCTATACTTACTGTAATATGTGATTTTATACCATTAAAATCAAATGTAAATTCATCAATCTTACTTCTTATATCTTCCATTATTGTAAAAGATTTATTTATATCATTATCAAGCTTGATAATGACTATAAATTCTTCTTCACCGTATCTAGCTACAAATTGATCACATGAATAATTTTTAGCAATTTTTGATATTTCTTTTATTACATAATCTCCATATATATGTCCATGGGTATCATTAACTTTCTTAAAGTTATCAATATCAAAAATAGCTAATGCATAATCAGTTTTATCATTTATAGAATCTAAGTAATTATATAAATCATATCTATTATGTAGACCTGATAATTTATCAGTTCTAGATTCATTTAATATCTTTTCTTCTAGCTTCATTGCATATTTAGTAAATATAACTAAATAGAAAATTATGAACGCAAATACTAAACAAGAATTAATTGTATTAAATGTAACATAAAGCCATTTTTCTAGATTAATAATTGAACCACCCATTTTTAATGTAACATAGTATATCGCAAGATATATAACAAGTGAATATACTGTCCAAGCTACTGCTTGTCTTGTATCTCTTTTAACCTTAGAAAAGTATGTTGTGAAGAATGATACAATGCTAAGTCCAATTATAGATAAATGGAAGCCTGGATATAATCCACAAATAATTGTTGCGGCAGAATTAAATGAAATAAATTCAAATCCACAAATATATGCATAAAGCTTGAATAAGCCTTTTTTTATTACAATAAATGTAAGTAAATAAATTAATAAACTTACTCCACCTAAAATGATTAATATCCAATATTTATTATTTTGAGTAACAATTAATCCAATTATAAATAAAATAAGATAGATTAAATGTAAAATTAAATAAGCCGCATTACTTTTAATACACGTTCCTTGAACAACGCGGTTATATTCTTTTTTTCTCCTAAGCTCTGCATACTACCACCTCCATTTATATTAAATTTAAATAGAATGTTTTATTTAGTTTATTATAACATATAGAAATTAATTAATAAAGATAACTTTTCTTTTAGTAATTATTCTATTCAGTATATATCGCAACAGTACTAGAAATAGATGTACTATCCTCCAATATTTTATACTTTGTAATTAAAAGGTATAATTTTACTTCATAAATTCAACTAACAAGTAATGAATATTTTTGATTACAAACATTTTCAATCGTTTTATTAATCTTTTATATTACCATTTTTATACAAAAATAATAACCTCACCTATTATAGATGAGGTCATTTTATTATTCATGTTCTAATTCATTATTTAATTTTTCATTTAATTTTTTAGATGTTTTTTTATTTATAAAATAAACAGTTAACCATATTGTTAAATATGTTACAACAAATACGCATGTAAATATTATTATTACTTCTAATTTGAATGGGATCCAATTATTAATTAAATATCCACCAATATAAACAACATAAATAGATGTCATTTGGAAAAATAAGCTTTTAGCCTTAGGCCAAGAATCTATTTGATTAAATACTGAGCTTCCTGCCTCAACAAATGCGATTACATATGTTGTTATAATAGCTAAAAATACATTAAACCCTGTAAGCTTTAAGTCCACACCAGATTTTTCTATACTTAAATAAACTATTCCAGCAATAATTGGACCAAAGCCAGAAAACATTAAGCCTCTTTTCAAGAATTCTTTTACATAATAATTCATATTATATCCCCATCCTTGTCTTAACATTTTTTAATTCTCTTCTTGATATATAATCTATATATCCGTTTTTAAAAACAACCTTTAATGCACCACCAATTGTTGTTTCAAATTTTTTTATTTTATTTTTATTTGCTAGGCAAGATTGGTTTATTTTAATAAATGTATTTAAATTCATTTCTTCTATTTGATATAATCTATGCTTAATTTGATATTTTTTATCACCTATTAATGCAAAAACCTTATTGTTTTCAGATATAAAGCATGTAACATCATTAACGTTGATTTTAACTATTTCTTCATTATAAATACCTGTTAAATCAATGTCAGATGATATAACTAAAGCCTCAATTTCATCAACAAGTTTGTTTCTTTCTTTAGCATATATTAATACCTTTTCTTCTTCAATCTCTTCTATATATGTATAACATTTCATAGGATCACCCTCCTAAGATAAATTATACAATACTAGCAATCATTTTTTAATCTTTTATTAAAGAATAAAATTGTTAATAAACCGAATATAATCATATATCCTAATAAGATTAATAGAAACATTAATCCTCTATCGCTAAATTGATAATATACTATATTACCAAATTCATCAGGTTTTGTATGACAAGCATTAGTAATTACTCTACCTAAATAAACTGAAGGATAAAATGGTAGAACTTCTGCAGTTTTCTCAAAATCCCCCATAGTATCAAGAGGCATCCAAGCACCACCAATTACACCACAAAGTGAAATAAATATTGATGTCACTGCAGGAGCTGATTTTTCATTTAATAATGAAGCTAATATCATTCCAATAAAAATATTAATTGTAATCATTGGTAGCATTTCTACTATTAATAATAAGCTTGCTCCAAAAGATATGAATCCTGTACCTGATATAGCACCAAATATATATCCAAGTATAATGCATATAACAGATTGAATAATTCCAACAATTAAGAATGGAATAAAATATCCAATTATATAATTATAGCTTTTCATAGGAGATGTATATAATCTTTTTAAAAATGCACTTGTTTTATCTTTAGATATTAATAATGATGTTATTAGCATTAGCATAGAATATGAAAACATCATTATACCTGGTATTAAGCTTTTAACCTCAAATATAGGAGTATTTTCTCCAGTAAAATTTAAAATAATTTGAAACATTAAAACCATAAGAATAGGAAATCCTAAACAAAAGATATAAATTAATGGATCTCTTGTCATTTCTTTTAAATTTCTTTTCATAAATACTATAGACTTATTCATTAATTCACACCTCCTACAATCTTAATAAATGCTTCTTCAAAATTAGTTTCATTTGTTTTTTCTTTTATTTCTTTAATAGTTCCTTCAATTAATAAATTACCTTTAGACATTATAGCAACTCTATCACATAAAGCTTCTATTTCTTCTAAATAATGTGAAGTTAATATGATTGTTATTTTACCTTTAAATTTATTAATTATATTCCATAATTCTCTTCTAGCTAAAACATCAAGTCCAAGTGTTGGTTCATCAAGTAATAATATTTTAGGCTTAGATATTAGCCCTAACGCAATTGATAACCTTCTTTGATAACCGCCAGATAAGGTTTTAGCCCTTTGATTTAATACTTCAGTTAATCCTAAATCATTAATTATTTGATCTAAATATATAGAATCATCTTTGTCGTATAATTCCTGGAAAAATTTTAAATTCTCTAATACAGTTAAGTTTTTTGCAACTGCAGTTTCTTGTGGTGAAATATCAATTATTTTCTTTATTTCGTCCATCTGATTTTTGTTATAGCCTGAAATTATAAATTCTCCACTTGTTAAATTTGTTAGGCCTGACAATATTTTTAATAATGTTGTTTTGCCTGCACCATTTACTCCAAGTAAGCCATATAACTCACCTTCATTAATTGAAAGTGATACATTATTTAATGCTCTTAATTTTTTATAATCCTTACAAATATTATTTACTGTAATAATTTCCATTTGCCTCACCTCAGCCTTTATTATATTAATATAAAAGAGAAATTAAATAGATTTGAGGTATTCGGTTGTTTTAATAATGTATTCGGTGAAAAAAGGCCTCATAAGAGGCCATAATTCATATTATTTGTTATTTGCATAAAACAAGGATTTATTTTGATACATCATATCATCTGATTCTTTAACCATTTTTTCTATATCTTTATATTGTTCTAAAGAAAAACTATATCCAACAGCAATCGTATATTTTGTTTCAGATATCTTTTGGTTAAGCTTATCAATTAATTTCATTAATTCTTCTTCTTTCGTTTTTTTACAAATGATAATAAATTCATCTCCACCGATTCTGTAGGCAGATTGTCTAAATGTTATTGCTTGCATTAAACATGAAGCTACTGTACTAATTGCCTCATCACCAGCCGAATGACCTTGAGTATCATTTATCTTTTTTAAACCATTCATATCTATAGAAACTATTGCGGTAATATCACTTGAATTATGTATTGTTGAATAATAAGCTTGACGATTTAATAAGCCTGTAAGTGGATCTTTTTTGGTTAGTCCTAGAATTAAAAAAACATAATATACGAATATTGCAATTCCTAATGTTGTACAGAAAATTTTAGAATATTCTTTTCCAAAGATAAGTGGAAACACTAAACCTGTAAATAAGCAAAATGCTAGGAATGCAATTGGAATAATTTCAATGATTTGTTTATTACTCTTTTTGATTAATACATAGATTAATAAAGCACTATAGCAACCTACAACAACATATGGCAAATATCCTAAAATACCACGAATTAGATTGCCATTTTCATCAATATTAAAAACAATTCCAGTAAATATCGATATGATATCTATAACCATAAGAATGCCCGCAGGAACTATTACATACCAATGCTTTTTCTTAATTGAAGCATATAGGATTAAAGCTATAATAACTGGAGTAGCGCTATACCTAATTGCCACTAAAACTTTTACAAGTCCAAGTAATTCTTTTCTTTCTAATAATAAAAATTCAAAGAATACACAAATGGATAGAAAAAGCACAAAAATGACTAGAATATATAATCTTCTTATCGTTTTCTTTCTAAAAAAAACTGTAATCATTAGCATAATTGTAAATGCCATTAGGACTAAAACCAAAGCCCAATTTTGTAATAGATACTCTTTTAATATTTCCATTTTCCACCCCTCTATATAAAATATTATACTACATTTTTTTTGTGTCAAACAATGCTAATTCTTCTTTAGTCTCACTTTTTATAAAAATCTATCTTTATATTTTATTATTTGTAATATCTAATTCAGTTTCATTTATTATTTCTTCTATTATTTCACATGAATTAATAACCATCATAGGACATAATTGTTCGAATAAATTATTTTTTCTTGCATAATTCTTTCCTTCTTCAGTTCTCATATCACATCCTAGAAAGTCATTACAAATATGTGTTTTGTTTCTTTCTTTAATTCTTTTAATAAATTCATCACATGCATTGTGGGCTTTAATTTTATTAGTTGCTTCAGTAGTTCCATATAGAAAGCCTAAAACCATTAAAGCACCTGTAACAGCTCCACAAGCTTCTCCTTGTCTCATACCTGCACCAAAACAAGATCCTAATTTTAATGCTTGTTCTAAAGAGATTCCACATTCTTTATGGTATGTTGCCAAAATCGATTGTGAACAATGGTAACCATTTTTAAAATATTCTAATGCCATTTCTTTATTTTCCATGATTATTCACCACAACAACATTTATTATCATTTTCATTAGTTTTGCATATATCTAGAAGAAAATATGATAGATCACATATTGCTTTCTTATTTAATGTATAATAGCACCACTTACCATCTTTTTTACAAGTAGTGATATTTTCTTCACATAATAATTTCATATGATGAGATAATGTGCCTTGAGTAATATTTAGTTCTTCTAATATTTTACATGCACATTTTGTCCCATTATCTGATAAATATTTAATGATTTTTAATCTTGTTTCATCACTAATTAATCTAATTCTCTTTATAAAATCTAAATTAGTCATATAATCACTCCTTCGCATTGATGATTATCAATATATTACCATAACACATTGATGAATGTCAATGTGTTATATATAAAAAGACCTCATCAAAAATTGACAAGGTCATTCATACTTATGTTTTATGTCATTTCCTTGCGAGCGACTGTGTCACTTCACATATTGATAGTTTTTATTGTTTTTTACTATCTAAATAAAAACCCAAATAATAGAATGGTAACGTTAATAATTTTTTATCTTCATTATAACCATATTTATTTTGGCTAACTTTAATCGCTAATTCATTTTTATTTATTTCTCTATATTTAAATAGTGAATCTAAACTTCCCTTATTCTTTTTTGCATCAAGAG